>Ga0209541_10000902_pt1 | contig 59037 bp, 66 predicted proteins | sample RifCSPlowO2_01_FD_184027 | JGI IMG/M metagenome (GOLD analysis project Ga0209541, IMG submission 184027) | Groundwater microbial communities from Rifle, Colorado - Rifle CSP2_plank lowO2_0.1 (SPAdes) (version 2) | ecosystem: Environmental > Aquatic > Deep subsurface > Groundwater | place... | reverse complement strand
AATCGGCTTTTTGCCGGTTCGGAATATCGTTTGGAGGATTTGCTTTACGTCGAAAAGCCGATTTCGGACGATATTATAATAGTAGCTATTGATAATGAATCAATTCAGAGAATCGGGCAGTGGCCGTGGCCGAGAAAAGTGTTCGCGGAAGCGCTGGCGAAATTAGCCAAGAATCAACCGCTGGCTGTTGGACTGGACGTGATTTTTTCCGAACCATCGCGGTTCGGAGTCGAGGATGACCGCGCGCTGGCGGCGGTTTTGAATAATTTGCCTTATCCGGCGGTAATGCCCGTGGAAGTGGAAAATCTTATTTTGCTGGAAAACGGGGAATTAGCCGGCGGCGGCGCGTTAAAGCCATTGGCTTTATTCGCTGGCTCGCCGAAGGTAGAATTTGGGCAGGTGAATTTGTTTTTGGACAGCGACGGCGTAGTAAGGCGATTTCCGCTTTTTGTAAAAACGGAAAGCGGTGAAGAATTCCCGGCCTTTTCTTATGCGGTGGTTAAGGCGGCGGGAAAAGAAATTTTGCCAGAGGATAATTTTAGAGATGTAGAACGGATTGTTTATTTCGGCGCGCCGGGCCGTATTAAGCGTCTGCCTTTTTGGCATTTACTGGAAGAGAACAGTTTGCCGGAATTAAAAAATAAAATTTTGTTTATTGGAAGCGTGGCGGCGGATTTGCACGATGAGAAATTAACTCCGATTTCCCGGGGCGCGCTGATGCCTGGCGTGGAAATTCAGGCGAATATCGCCAATATGCTTATTTCCGGTTACCGCCTGCGGCCATTGGGTTTTTCCGCTATGGCGGTTTGGATTTTTTTCGCGGCGTTTGTTCCGGCATTGGTTTTTTTGGCCTTCCGCCGCGCCCTGCTTGCTTTGGGGGCAAATGTTTTTTTGGGATTTTTCTATACTCTTGCCGCCGCTTTGATTTTTGACAACGGCGTTGCCGTTAATTTAACCCATCTTAATTTTGCCTGGGCGTTTTCCTCTTTTTCGCTGTTCGGTTACCAATATTTTGTCGGCGAGAAAGAACGGCGCCAGCTTAAAAAGAATTTCGCCAAATATGTTTCTAAAGAGGTGTTGGCGGAAATTATGAAAGACCCGGAAAAAGTTTCTTTGGGAGGAGAAGAGCGGGAAATCACCATTTTATTTTCTGACATCCGTTCTTTTACCAGCTGGTCGGAGAAAACAGAGCCGAAAAAGCTGATTCACAGTTTAAATAAATATTTTAGTGAAATGACAGAAGAGATTTTAAAAAATAAAGGCGTAGTGGATAAGTATATCGGCGATGCCATTATGGCTTTTTGGGGCGCGCCGCTGGACGATGAGGAACAGGCGGATAACGCTTTGCGCGCGGCTCAAGGAATGCTGGAGCGGCTGAAGAAATTGAATAAAGAATTATTGGCGGCCGGCGAGCAGGAAATTAAAATCGGCATCGGAATACACACCGGCACCGCGATAGTCGGCAATCTTGGCTCGGAGTCTAGATTTGATTATACTGCTATCGGCGATGCGGTTAATGTGGCGTCGCGGCTGGAAGGATTAAGCAAGACGTACAACGCGGAAATTATTATCAGCGAATCGTCTAAAAATAAAATAAAGCTCGGCGCTGAGCTTAAATTTTTGGATAAAGCCGCTGTTAAGGGCAGAGAAAATTTGGTGAATATTTATACTGTGGTATAGTTATAAAATACCTTGATAAAATAGAAAGGAGGCAAAAATGGCGAAAGAGATTTTGGTTGATTGGCGCCTTCCCACGTCGGAAGCATTTATTAATGATTTTATAAATATTTTTCTTCCGGATATCTCCGATGTTTTAAAATCCAGGCGCGTGGCCGTTACGGACCCGGTAGTTAATCAGATTATTAGCGGGGTTATATATGTCGCTAGATTTGCCATGAACATAGCAGCCCGAGAGAAAGGAATTATCTTTAATCAGATAAAAATTGGATTAGATATTTTAAAAGGCAAACAGGGAATGCAGGTTCAATTTATTTTTACGCCGTTAGACGATGCTGGGCAACCGTTATTAGCTGGAGCAGAAAGACCAACCCTAACTTTCCCCCCAGACGATGAAGGTTTAGACCTTAGTCGAAAAATTGATAAGGACACAGGCCCAAAAAATAAATTTAAAATGAATTAAATCGCTCTGATCGGGCGATTTTTTACACCACCCCTTGTTTTTTCATTTTGTATTATGTTATGCTTATAAGAATATGAAAAGCAAATTCGCGTTTTTTATTATATTGTCGTTTGCGAGCATCTCGGTATTCGGTTTTTTGGCAATGGGCCATGAAGCCGGTCATAATTGCCTGGCCGCCGCCGTTCAGGGGATGGATTGTCCGGAAGGAGGCCTGCTTTCCGTTATTTCTTTTCACCTTGACGCTTACAGGAATTTTTCGCTGGCTACGATAGTTAGTTCAATTTTAGCGGCCTTTGCCGGCATTGCTTTGGCTTTCGGTTTTATTTTTGAGCCGCCGCGCCTTTTATTATCCGCAAACCGGTTTGCGCTTTTTAATCCGCCTAATTTATTTTATCGCAGAAAATTTTTATCCTGGCTGGTTTTTCACGAAAATAGCCCGTCTTTCGCTTAAAAGCGCGGATTTAGGCCTTGCCGTCTGATGGCGGTTTAAATTCGCGCCCGAACCCTCTTATCTCGGGGAGTTTTTATTTTAGTTTAAATTTAATTTAAAAATATGAAACAAAATTCAGACCTTAAAATTAGCATTAGTATAATCATAATTACCGTTTTAATTTTTATTGGAATTGTTTTATTTGCCCGTTCCAATTCTTCCGGCGCCGGCGCCCAAGAACCGATGGAGGAGAATTTTCTGGCGTCTAACGAGCAATTCTTTGATTTCGGAGAAATTTCCATGGCGGCCGGTAAAGTCAGCCATGCGTTTAAAATTAAAAATTCCAATGCGGAAACGGTTACGCTTGCCAAAATTTATACCTCCTGCATGTGCACGATTGCTAATTTATTAAAGAGTGGAAGGAATTTGGGGTCGTTTGGCATGCCTGGGCACGGCGCGGTTCCGAAAATTAACGTTCTTTTCCAGCCGGGTGAAGAAGCGGATATTGAAGCGATTTTTGACCCGGCGGCGCATGGCCCGGCCGGCATTGGAAAAATTGAAAGGAGCATCTATGCGGAAAGCAAATTAGGAACTCTTTTAGAGCTTCGATTTGCCGCTACGGTAACTCCTTAACTCAATATGGAAATAAAATTTAGAAAAATTTTAATCTTGATTTTAGTTGGAATCGCTTTGGTTGGTTTAGCGATTATTTTCCGTTCCAATCCGGCTGTTTCCGGCTGGCTTTGGAGCGTGAGCAACGGCGGAAAGTGGCTTTTGCCGCTGGTGGGCGTTGCGGCGTTGATTGACAGCATAAATCCTTGCGCGTTTTCCATCTTATTGCTGACTATCGCGTTTCTTTTTAGCGTTGGAAAGTTGCGTTCAAGAATTTTGGAAATTGGGGGAGTTTATATTTTGGGAATTTTTTTGGTGTATATCCTGATTGGTTTGGGAATTTTGCAGGCGCTCCATCTTTTTAACACGCCGCATTTTATGGCGAAGGTCGGGGCGTTTCTGCTTATCGCGCTGGGAGTGATAAATCTTATAAATGAATTTTTCCCGAATTTTCCGATTAAGCTCCGCATTCCTTCGGCGGCGCACCATAAAATGGCGGAACTGATGGATAAGGGTTCAATTCCGGCCGCTTTTCTTTTGGGGATATTAGTCGGGCTTTGTGAGTTTCCCTGCACCGGTGGCCCGTATTTGATGGTGTTGGGATTGCTTCACGACCAATCAACTTATTTTACGGGACTTGGTTATCTTTTCCTGTACAATCTGATTTTTGTTCTGCCATTGGTTGTTATTTTGCTTATCGCGAGCGATAAAATTCTGCTTACTCAAGTTCAGGCGTGGCAGCAGAAGGAGTGGCGGTTGATGCGTTTTGGCGGCGGAATCGCCATGGTCGTTTTGGGAAGTATTATTTTACTCTTTTAATTTTATGGTTATTTTTATTGTTCTTTCGTCAATATTTTTGATAACCGGAACGGTTTGGGTTCTTAATAAGGTTTCTCCTGTTTGGATTTGTCCGATTTGCGCCGGTGTCAGCGGAACTTGGCTTTGGATGCTTGCCGGTATATTTTCCGGACAATTATCAATTACTAATTACCAATTGCTTACCGGAATTTTAATGGGCGGTTCGGTAGTTGGCATTGCTTATCAGCTGGAAAAGCGCTTGCCTGCAGGCCGTTCGCCGCTTCTTTGGAAGACAATTTTTATTCCGTTCGGTTTTGCGGCGGTTTATAGTTTGATTTTCCATCGGTGGATTGGATTTTCTATTTTAGCGGTTTTTTTGGCTTTGCTGGCAATATATTTTTTAGCGCCGGACGGCGCGCATTTCGGAGATAAAAAAGAGAATAAAAAGGTCGCGGAAATTGAGAAAAAAATGAAAAATTGCTGTTAATGGCGAGTAAAATAGAACTATTAATATGAAAAATTATATTTATATCGCAATTTTTGCGATTGCCGCGCCTGCCGCTTTTATCTTTTTAAGCCAGCCGAAAAAAGAAAATCCGCTTTTGGAAGTTTTTGCCAAATGCCTTTCGGAAAAAAGAATAGTGATGTACGGGGCGAATTGGTGTTCGCATTGCCAAAATGAGAAAAAGGCGTTCGGCGATTCATTCCAGTTCGTTTCTTACGTTGAATGTCCGGATAATCCCCAGCAGTGTCTGGCTGCCGGAATTTCCGGATATCCGACTTGGATTTTTCCAAACGGCAAAAAACTGGAAGGCGAGCAGGGTTTAGAAAAATTGTCGCGGGAAAGCGGATGTCTTTTAGAAAATTAAAATTTAAAAATCAAAATGCAAAATGATAATGAAAAACAAAAAGATTATTCAATTCCAATCAGCATATTTTTGTCGTCTTTAATTTTAGCCAGCGCTTGGATTTATAAAGCCGGTTTGGATTCTTCCCAAAACGCGCTGTTATTTGGTGATTCCGGATTGGCGGCCGAAGCAACGGAATTGCCGATAATTTGGGGAGATTTGGGAAAAAGAATGATTGAGGCGGGCGCGATTGACGAGAAAAAATTTGAGTCGCTTTATGAACAACGGGGCGGATTTTCCGAAGAAGAAAAACATTTGCTTGCCGGAATTAATAACGGAAAACTTGAAATTACCGAGGAGAATTCCGGATTTATTCTCAATCTTTTTTGGGCATTAGGATTAAGTAATCAGAATAAGATTTTAGAAGAGGGACCGATGACGACTTATGATGGAAGGAAAGTGGGTTCGCCCGCCGATTCGGCCTCCGTAGCCGCTTCGGCGAAGGAAGCAGCCTTGGTGAAGGCGGGAAATTTCGCTTCTACCGGCGGTTGGACTTTAGCCGATGGCGACGCAATGAAACACTATTCCAAGCACCAATTTTTCGTTCTTAACCGCGAACAGCAAGTATTGGTGGAGCGGGTGAGTAAAAATATTTATCGTCCCTGTTGCGGCAATTCAACTTATTTTCCGGACTGCAATCACGGGATGGCAATGCTTGGGTTTTTGGAATTGATGGCGTCCCAAGAAGTGGGCGAGGAAGAGATGTATAAGTCAGCGTTGGCGTTAAATAAACTTTGGTTTCCTGATACTTATGCGGCTATTAGGCAGTATTTGGCCATAAAAGGCGTTGATTGGAATAAAGCCAGCCCCAAGGATTTGTTGGGCTATGAATTTTCCAGCGCGGATGGTTATAAGAAAATCTTGTCCGAATTAAAGTCCTTTCAGCCGCAAAATAGCGGCGACTGCGGAGTGGGCGCCGGTTTACCGGTACAAAAAAGCGCCGGTTGTGGGGTATAATCTTTATTCACAAATAAGGATTTGACATAGATACCCCTCTGGGGTATATTTAAAGATATGAAAGAAGCGATTAAGAAAAAAGTTGTTCGCCGCCTTAAAATTTTAGAAGGTCAGATTCGCGGACTTCAAAAAATGGTTGAAGACGAGAAATACTGCATTGATATTCTGTATCAGTCGCTAGCGGCCAAAGAAGCTCTTTCCGGAGCGGAGGACTTAATATTGGAAAATCATTTAGCCACCCATGCGGCGGATCAAATGCGAAGCGGCAAGTCTGGAAAAACAATTAAGGAAATCCTATCAATTTATAAGCTATCTAGAAAACGAAATTAAATTATGGAGTATTTCAAAATAATAATTGTTGGCGGAGGATTAAACGGACTTGGTTGCGCTAAGCGACTCAAGGAAAACGGCGTGGAATTTAAGTTAATTACAGAAGACATCGGTGGCCGCATTAAAATTTCTTCGGATGGCGAAACTAACTATGGCGCTTATTATATTACTGCTGATTGCCATAATATTATGCCATATGTGGAGAAAGTGAATATCGTGCATTTTGCCAAAGCCCATTTTCACAAAGGCAAGGAATGTAAGAAATGTGAAGAATGCAAAGAACATTATCATGCATATTCTTTGCGCATGTTAAAACATATTCCCGCCGGAATACGATTGCTTATCGAGCTTTTTAAATTCCGAAGGCATCACCAGAAAGTTCGCAAGCAAGCATTGAATGTTTCTTATCAAGAACTTATTGAAGCTGACCCATATTTGCGGAATTATTATCATCAAAAAGCCGGCGATTTTATAAAAGAACTTGGATTGGAATCTTTGACCAATGAATATCTTGAACAATTTTTATGGGCGGCCTATTTTACCGACCCAAGGGATGTCTCCACGGCTATTTTTTTGGGAGTGCTTATGACTTTAATTGTACCCAGTTATTCTTTTAAATTCTATTTTGAAAAATTGGTTGCGCCATTTAAAGATTGGATTATTTTGGATTCGGTTATAAAAGTAATGCGGTCAGGCGACTGGAAATTCAGATTAGAAACTAAATCCGGCAAAATTTACGAATGCGATATTTTAGTGCTGGCTACCCCGATGGATATCGCTAATAGGTGGCTGGCAAAACCGCAAAAAATCAAAGGCGGGATTAATGTGAATTATTACCATCTTCGCGGGAAAATTAAAAAGGAATACGACGTGGCCTGGTATAATTTTTTCCCGATAGAAGAGGAAACGGTAATTTCTCGCGAATCAAACGGCACTTACCTTTATTTTTACGGCCAGAAAGACAATATCGCAAAATATTTTGAAAGTTGGGAAATAATTTATAAAGACGAATGGCGGCCAGCGCTCTTTTTCTTGGGCGATGAATATGTTAATGAAAATCCGGAGTCGAATTTATTTTTGGCCAATGACCACAATGTTCCAAGCACCGAAGATGCGTTTATTAACGGGCAGTATATTGCTAACTTGATTTTGAAATCTATTACAAAGGTCGGCAGTTAAAATTTAAATTTATAAAAATATGAATCAAAATTTAGGTAAATTGGACAGAATTTTGCGGTTTGCGTTAGCGGTGTGGTTTATCAGTCCATTGGCTCCGCAATTTAACGCCGACTGGGCGAATCTCCTTGTTGTTTTTGTGGGCTGGGTAGCGTTGATAGAGAGTTTTGTGGGCTGGTGTTGGCTTCATACTTTATTTAACATAGATAACAAGAATCAATAAAGTAGTTTATGCAATTTGCTTGGTTTATTTGGAGTTTAATATTACTGGTTATTTGGCTGGCCATTTATTTTTTTCTAAAAAACGATGAAAGCCGAAAAGAAATGCTTAAAGTCAGTTTATGGACTTCTATTTTAGGATTGACAGAACCGTTTTTTGTGCCTGAATACTGGAGCCCGCCCTCACTTTTTGATTTGGCCCAACGAACAGGATTTGATATTGAGAGTTTTTTATTTTCTTTTGGAATCGGCGGCCTCGCTTTCGTTATTTACGAATTTATTTTTTCGGTTAGGCATAAACGGATGCCTGTTTTGGAAAGATTTAATCCGCGTCACCGATATCATTTTTTCGCTTTAATTTCCGGACCAATTATTTTTTCGGCCTTTTTAATTTTTAGCGAATTTAATAATATTCATTCGGCGATTATTGCCTTGGCGCTGGGTGGAATTTTTATTATATTGTGCAGGCCGGATTTAAAAATAAAAATGATTGCCAGCGCGCTTATATTTTTAGGAATTTATTATTTATATTTTTTAACTTTAATATTGCTTTATCCAGGATATGTTGAAAGTGTTTGGAATTTAACGGCGATTTCCGGCATCTTAATATCGAGTATTCCGTTAGAGGAATTGTTATTTGCCCTAAGCTTTGGATTTTTCTGGTCAGGCGTTTATGAGCATTTTACTTGGAATAAATTAGTAAAAAATCATTATGAATTACAATTATAAAAAAAGCGAGTCGGCGCCGGTTTATATTTGTCCGATGTGTCCGGGAGTAAAAGAAAACAAGCCCGGGAAATGCCCTCATTGCGGAATGGATTTAATATTGAAGCTTTCAAAAAAGGAAGAAAAAGCAATTCCGGAAAGCGAGCCGGCGGCCGGAACCGTTTATTCCTGCCCGATGCACCCGGAAATTCAGCGTGAGCGGCCTGGGATGTGTCCGGAGTGCGGAATGCAATTAGTTTCTGCGACATTGAAGCAAAAAAAATCCGTCGGCGCTAAAGTTATGGCGGACAAGCACGCTGGACATAGCACGCGAATGTTTTTGCGGAAATTTTTTGTCAGTTTTGCGCTGACGGTTCCGGTAATTTTATATTCAGGAATTTTGGATACGCTTTTTGGTTTTTTTGTTCCGCCTTTCTGGGGTTCCGCGTATATTCCGTTTGTTTTAGGTTCAATCGTTTTCTTTTATGGCGGTTTGGTATTTTTGCAAGGCGCTTGGCGGGAGTTGGCCGGAAAACTTCCCGGAATGATGACTTTAATCGCGCTCGCCATCAGCGTTGCTTATATTTACAGCGTTTCTGTTGTTTTTCTTGGTAGATTAGAAGAGTCCCTTTTTTGGGAATTAACTACTTTAATTACCATAATGCTTCTCGGGCATTATTTGGAAATGCGAGCAGTGCAAAGCGCACAGCGGGCATTGAAAGAGCTTTCTAAATTATTGCCGGATACGGCGGAGGTCTTAAGAGACGGTAAGACGTCTATTATAGCTTTATCCGAAGTGAAAATCGGCGATTTGGCAGTTGTCCGACCCGGAGGAAAAATTCCGGCTGACGGAACATTAATAGAGGGAGAGACCGAGGTAGATGAATCAATGGTGAGCGGAGAATCCAAGCCGGTTTCTAAAAAACCCAATGATTCGGTGATTGCCGGCACAATCAATGGAGACGGTTCGCTTAAGATAAGAGTGGATAAAATCGGCGAGCATACTTTTCTTGCCGGAGTTATGCGATTGGTGCAAGAAGCGCAAGCGTCTAAATCCCGCCTCCAGATTCTTTCCGACAAGGCGGCTTATTATCTTACTTTAATCGCGGCGGCATCCGGAGGAATTACTTTTTTTGCCTGGATTTTAACCGGAGCCGGTTTTGATTTTGCAATCAGCCGTTTGGTTGCGGTTTTAGTGATTGCCTGTCCGCACGCGCTTGGGCTCGCGGTGCCACTGGTGGCTTCTATTTCCACTACGATGGCAGCAAAACAAGGTTTTTTGGTGCGGAATCGCTTGGCGATTGAAAGCGCGAGAAAAATTGACACGGTGCTTTTAGATAAGACAGGAACTTTGACTAAGGGAGAATTCGGCGTAATGAAAATTTGGAGCGCGGGGAAAATTTCCGAAGAAGAAGTTTTAAGAATCGCAGCTTCGGTGGACGAACATTCGGAACATTTTGTTTCTAAAGCGATTGTAAGAGCTGCCAAAGAAAAAAACCTTGATTTATACCTGGCGCGGAATTTCCGACGTTTGCCTGGCAGGGGTGTTTTTGGAATGATAAACGAAAAAGAAGTTTTTGCCGGCGGACGGGGGATTTTGAATGAAGTCAATTTAAATCTTTCGGCAGAATTGGAAAGAGCGGTAAAACAGGAAATCGGAAAAGGAGAAACCGTTATTTTTGTGGCATTGGGCGGAGAAATTGCCGGGGCGATTGCGCTTGCCGATTTAATTCGGGAAGAGTCCCGCGAAGCGATAAAGGAATTAAAAGCAATGGGCGTAAAAACCGCAATGATAACCGGAGATTCGGAAGAAGTGGCAAAATGGGTTGCCGAGGAATTAGGAATTGATGAATATTTCGCGAGGGTTTTGCCGAATCAGAAGGTGGATAAAGTAAAGGAACTTCAGGCGCGCGGCCTTAAAGTCGCGATGGTTGGCGACGGTATTAATGACGCACCGGCGCTTACACAGGCGGATGTCGGCATTGCCATCGGCGCCGGCACCAATGTGGCGATTGAATCCGCCGGAATCATTTTGGTTAAAAACGACCCGCGGGATATAGTAAAAATCATCCGTTTATCGCGGTTGACTTTTTCCAAGATGATTCAGAACCTTTTTTGGGCGGTTGGATATAATATAGCGGCGATTCCGCTGGCGGCCGGCGTGTTAGCTTACAAAGGAATTCTTCTTCAGCCGGCGCTGGCGGCGGTTTTTATGTCTTTTTCCACAGTGATAGTGGCCGTTAACGCGGTGTTGATGAGCCGAAAAAAAATTTAAGACGCCATATATATGAGAATTTTTGTTAAAGCCAAGCCGTTATCCAGAAAAGAGAGCGTAGAAAAAGTTGACGATTCGCATTACCTTGTGGCGGTAAAAGAGCCGCCGAAAGATGGAAAAGCGAATCAGGCGATTATTAGGGTATTGGCAAAGTATTTTAAAATCGCTCCATCGCGGATTTGCTTGATTTCCGGATTTTCCGCGAAACAAAAAATTTTTGAAGTGCCGTAATGTGATATAATTATATGGAAAATGTCTTTTATAAAGATTTAAAGGTCGCTGTTAATAATATAAAGAATATAAGTAAAAATGAAAAAAATCATTTTTTTAATTTCTTTGATTCCGATTTTGGCGGCGGCGCATAGCGGCGCGTTGGATTTTAATTCTGTTCAGGGCAGTCAAGGGATGATGCGTTATATGGAGGATTTATCGCTGGGCGATTCCTTACATGAAGAAATGGAGGGCTTGATGGTAAAAATGATGAACGGCCGGATGACTGAATTTGAAGCCAACCGTCTGAATGATTTAATGATTCAGTATCCGGGACCAAATTCAATGATGATGAATCGGTTAGGCGGCGGAATGGGGAGGTGGAATGGCGCGGCGATGACATCCTGGATGGGATTCGCGACTTTTTGGTCGTGGCTCGCGTTTCTTGGTTTGGCGGCTTGGTCGTTTACCGGCGCTTTGGCGGCATTGTGGTTATGGAGAAAGTATAAAAATTAATAATAATTTATGAATAATTACAAATTTATGGAATGGGTGTTGCGGATTGCGGTGGCCGGAGAGTTTATCGGTCACGGCGTATTCGCGATTCAGGGCAAAAAGGATTGGATTGGCTGGTTCGCGAATTTCGGCGTTTCGGATGCCGGTACGGCTACCGCGCTTCTCTTTTGGGTCGGAGTAATAGATGTGTTTTTGGCAATTTTGGTTTTAACAAGACCCGTTCGGCTGGCGCTTTTATGGATGACTTTTTGGGGTTTTTGGACTGCGCTTCTTCGTCCGTTAGTCGGAATGCCGATTTGGGATTTTGTGGAGCGTTCGGCAAACTGGGGAGCGCCGCTGGCGTTACTCTTCTTGATTGGTTGGCCGAAAAATTGGCGTGAATGGATTAATTAAAAATAAATTATTATGGGTAAATATCAAAAAATAGCTATTTTCTCATTGAGATTGGCAATGGGCTGGCTGATGTTTTACGCGGGCATTACCAAAATTTTGGACTCGAGCTGGTCTGCCGCCGGATATCTTCAAGGCGCGAAGACCTTCGCCGGGTTTTATGACTGGCTTTTACAGCCGAGTATTTTGCCAACAATCAATTTTATTAATGAGTGGGGATTAACTTTGCTTGGCGCTTCATTGATTTTTGGAGTATTCGTGCGGTTAAGTTCAACTGCCGGAACGATTTTGATGCTGTTGTATTATTTTCCGATTTTAGATTTTCCATATCCGAATCCGCATTCTTATTTGGTGGATGAGCATGTCATTTATGCTTTGGTCTTGCTTTATTTCGCGGCATCACGCGCCGGACGGGTTTATGGTCTGGAAAATTGGTGCTCTAATCTGCCGATTTGTTCAAAATTCCCCCGGCTAAGAAATTGGCTTGGGTAAAAAAGTCGAAAATTAAATTTAAAATTATTTATTATGAATTTAAATCCTAAAGCGCTCGGACTTACCTTTGGTCTTCTGGCCGGAGCTGTTTGGCTGGTTTTGATGGCGGTTTCCCTTACGACCGGCTTTCTGGACCAGACAGTTCAAGCGGTTGGCGGTTTGCATCCGGGCTTTTCCTACACCTGGGGCGGGATGTTTTGGATGGCGGCGGCGCATTTGTTTGCCGGTTTTGTCTGGGGTTATGCCGTTGCTTTGGCATACAATAAGTTTAATAAGTAAATCCGGATATTTTAAAAACCCGCCCCGAAAATTATCGGGGCGGGTTTAAGTTTTTGGCATGCTTGACTTGTTTGACAAGATACGCTATAATAGAATACAATAGTAATGATATGAATATTAATGTATCAAAACTTACTAAAGCGGTTCTGTCCCAATTAGAGGCAAAACAGCGCGATGTTTTAGAAAATCGTTACGGGCTTTCCGACGGGGCGGTAAAAACATTGGCGGAAATAGGAGAAAAATATCATATAACCAGAGAAAGAGTGCGGCAGATAGAATCCGTTGCCATCAAAGAAGTCCTTAAAAATAAAGACAGCGTTGAAATGGCGGATTTTGTAAGTTTAGTCAAAAACCATTTAAAAAATGTTGGGGGCGTCCGGCGGGACGTTTTATTGTTGTCCGACCTCAAGCTTATGATTGCCGACCCTAATTCGCCGCATTTAGGCAATAAAGTCCGTTTTCTTTTGGAAACAGCCGGCGAACCCCGGCTTGTTTCGGAAGACAATAATTTTTACGCTTACTGGCATTTGGGAGAGGATGAAAAAAGAAAAGCGCAGGATTTTTCCAATAAATTAGTCAAGCTGATGGATAAACAGCGAGGGACGGTTGTCAGCCATCAAAACATTGATTCGGTTTTAAGCGAAGCGACTAAGCCGCACAATTTTAAGGACTTGGTGGCGCTTAATTATGTTTCTTTATCAAAACAATTCCATATAAATCATTATGGGGATTTTGGCTTGGCCAGCTGGCCGGAAGTGAATCCGAAAAACATGAAGGACTGGGCGTATTCGGTTTTAAAGAAACAAAATAAGCCGCTTCATTTTGGAGAGATTACAAAATTTATTAATAAAGTTTGCGACAATAAAATTGCCCATCCCCAGACAGTTCATAACGAGCTGATTAAAGATGAAAGATTTGTGCTGGTTGGCCGGGGCACTTATGGCCTTAAAGAATTCGGCATTATGCCGGGAACCGCGAAAGAAGTGCTGGCTAATTTAATTAAACAGCACGGCCCATTGAGCCCGAAAGAACTGATATCTTTGGTTCTTAAAGAAAGAGTGTTTAAGAAAAATACGATTTTAATAAATTTACAGAACAGGAAACACTTTAAACGGCTGGAGGACGGCAAATATGCCACTTTAGTATAAGCGGAATATTCTTTTGTTCTTTTCCGTCGGTTGTTTTAAAATAAATATATGGAGATTGCCGCAGTTATTTTAGGCATTGGCAGTAATATCGTTAAAATTCTCGCAGTCAGCTGGTGGGCGATTTTACCCGTCGGCTTGTTTTTTATCTGGAAGGACTTTTGGCTGTGGGGAATGAACAGGTTGTGGAAATCAAAAATAAAATGGGCTTTTTTGGAAATTAAAATTCCAAGAAATATTTTAAAAACCCCGAAAGCGATGGAAAACGTATTTTCCGCGCTGTATGCCATTTATTACAAGCCGATAGGTTTTGAAGACATCTATTTCAAAGGAAAAGCCCGACTCTGGTTTTCCTGCGAATTGGCGGGTTACGGGGGAGAGGTGCATTTTTACATCCGTTGTCCGCAGATATTTCGAAACCTTGCCGAATCGGCGATTTATTCGGAATATCCGGACGCGGAAATAGGCGAAGCGGAAGATTATACCGAAAATATGCCGGAAGTGCTTCCCAATGAGACCTATGATTTGTGGGGGGCTGATTATATTTTGGCCCGGGAAAATCCTTACCCGATTAAAACTTACGAATTTTTTGAAGAATCCATTGATGAACGGCGTTTGGACCCGATTGCCGCCATAACCGAGGTAATGTCTCGTTTGAAAGAAGGCGAGGCAATTTGGATTCAGTATCTGATTAATCCGGTTCCCAATGAATGGAAAAAAGAAGGCGAAGCGATTAGGGATAAAATGATGGAGCGCAGAAAGGAAAAACCGGCGGGTTTTTTTGAGGCGTTAATAGCGGGTTTGGCGAAATTTTTAAAAAATCTTTCTTTCGCGGCGGCGGAGTATCCGGTTTGGGCTCAAGAAAAAAAGAAAGAAGAAAAATTCAAATTTTTGGTTTTATCTCCGGGCGAGAAAAACATACTGGAGGGCGTGGATAATAAAATTTCTAAACTGGGATTTGAAGCGGCTATCCGGTTTATTTACATTGACCGGCGGGATTCTTATTCTCCGGCTAATGTTGCCGCGGTGGACGGAGCTTTCAGGCAATTTAACACTTTGGATATGAACAGTTTCCGCGTTATCAGCGAAACCAAGACCTACGTGACCGCCCGCAAGCTTACCCATAAAAGCTGGTTTCGGAAGCAGAAAATTTTTTATCGGCAGAGACAGATTTATGAAGCGTATAAATTGCGGTGGTTTCCGCCGAAATTTTCCATACTTAATTCCGAAGAATTGGCGACCATTTTCCATTTTCCGCTGGTCAGCGTGGAAGCGCCGTTGGTGCGCCGGTTGGAAACCAAGAAAGGCGAACCGCCGTCCGATTTGCCGATGGAATAATCCCTCACCCTTAAAAGATTGATAAATTATTTATAAATTATATGAATTTTTTTATAGAAACAATTTTGGCGAAAGGTCTTCAATTAACGCAAAGGCATTGCGGCGTTTTCGCGATCCTTTAAGGGTGAGGGATGAAAAATAAAGAAGAAAAAACTTTGTTCGGAATCATTAATTTCCGCAGCCAAACCAGGAAATTCGGCATAAAAATTGATGACCGCCGCCGGCATATGTATGTCGTGGGAAAAACCGGAATGGGCAAGACCACTCTTTTGGAAAATATGGTTATTTCGGATATTTTGGCCGGCCGGGGAGTCGGCGTAGTTGACCCGCACGGAGAATTCGCGGAGAAAATTTTGGATTTTGTTCCGGAAAGCAGGATAAACGACGTTATTTATTTTAATCCGGCCGATATGAATTTCCCGATAGCTTTTAATCCGTTGGAACAGGTGGGAACGGAATACCGCCATCTGGTGGCTTCCGGAATTATGGGCGTATTTAAAAAAATCTGGGTGGACATGTGGTCGGCTCGGATGGAATATATTTTAAATAATACTCTGCTGGCTTTATTGGAATGTCCCGGTTCCACGCTTCTCGGCATTATGCGGATGCTTTCGGACAAAGAATACCGCAAGGGCGTGGTGGATAATTTGAAAGATCCGGTGGTTAAGGGCTTTTGGGTTAATGAATTTGCCAAATATAGCCAGAAATTTGAAACGGAAGCTACCGCCGCCATTCAGAATAAGGTGGGGCAATTCGTCACCAATCCACTGATTAGGAACATTTTGGGACAAACTCATTCTTCGGTGGACATGCGGAAGATTATGGACGAACAGAAAATTCTTATCGTTAATTTGTCCAAGGGCAAAATCGGCGAGGATAATTCGGCTCTTTTGGGAGCGATGGTAATAACTAAATTGCAATTAGCCGCTATGTCGCGGGTGGATATACCGGAAAAAGACCGGAAGGACTTCCATCTTTATGTTGATGAGTTCCAGAATTTTGCCACCGAGTCCTTTGCCAATATTCTTTCCGAGGCGAGAAAATATCGGTTAAGTTTGGTTTTGGCGCATCAGTACATAGGACAATTGCTTCATGTCCAAAGCTGGAAAGTACGCGATGCCATTTTTGGAAATGTCGGCACGATAGTTACTTTCAGAGTGGGGGCGGAAGACGGAGAATTTTTGGAAAAAGAATTCCAGCCGGATTTTATGGGCACCGATTTAGTTAATCTGCCGAAATATAATTTTTATACGAAATTAATGATTGATGGAGTGGCTTCCCGGCCCTTTTCCGCCAGCAATATCCCGCCATATCAGCTGCCGGAAACTAGTTTTAAGGGTTCAATAATTGAAAATAGCAGAAAAAAATACAGCATCCCGAAAGAAATTATTGAAGAAAAAATCGGCAAGGAATGGGTGCAGAGCGGCAATAAGGCGTCGGAAGCAAAACCGATGTGGCCGAAAGTTCGGCAGGAGCGTCCGGCGTTTATACCCCACCTATCCCGTTTGCCGAATAAGAATGAGAGGCCCCTTTCCGAGGTATTGAAGCCGGCGCAGCCGAAAGAGCAGGAGCGTCCGGCGTTTATACCGCGTCCGCCGCGATTTCCGGAAAAACAAAAAGTTAATATCGCTGATTTGCGGAAGACGTTGGAAAAATCTCTTGACGCAAGCAGCGGAGAAAAAAATTTGATGGACGAAACCGAAGATAGCGGAGAAACTACTCTTTAGCTTTTTCTATCCGTTCTACGTAAAAGCCGGTTTCGGTGTTAATCCGCACAATATCGCCGGTGTTCACAAAAAGCGGAACAGCGATTTGCGCTCCGGTTTCCAGAGTGGCGGTTTTATTTCCGCCCTGGGCGGTGTTGCCGCGCTCTCCGGGCGGTGTTTCGGTTATTTTAAGGTCAATTTTAATCGGCGATTTAATATTTAAAATTTGGTCGTCTAATTTTAAGGCGGTTACTTCGGTATTGGGTTTCAGGAATTTCGCGGCCGGGCCGATTTTGGATTCGCTTAATTGGAATCTATTTTTAGGATTTCCCTTATCGCAGAACCAGAATTCCCCGCGATGGCTGTAAAGATAGGTAATCGGCTGTTTTTCCGTTTCAATTTCTTCCAGCGATTCGTTCTGGTGGAAATTTCTTTCCAGTATTTGGCCGGTCAGGAGATTTTTTAATTTGGTTTTAGCGACCGGTTTCCTTTGCTGCCTTCCGATCTATGCGTATTCCAGAACTTCGTAAGGCATCCCTTCAAACTTAAACATCGTTCCGATTTTTAATTCGTTGTAGCTAAGCATAGTTATTTGATTATAAACGCAGAAGATTATTTTTTCAACAGCTTAACTTTTTATAAAAAATAAAGTTATAATAATTGCACTATGCCGGAACGGATTAAAAAAGCGATTATTTTAGCGGGCGGGAAAGGAACGCGGCTTTATCCGGTTACTTTGGAGACGCCCAAGCCGCTTTTAACGGTAAATAAACGGCCGATTTTGAATTATTTGATTGATATGTTTAAGCGGCACGGAGTTGAGGAGATAGCGGTTACGGTCCGGAAAAGCGATTTTGAAGATTTTTCCTGGTGGTTGCGGCGGTATCAGAATGATTTTGGCGGCGTTTGGATAAATTTAATGATTGAAGAAGAGCCGATGGGAACTTTGGGTTATTGGGCGCATCATTTGCATACCTGGACTGGCAGTGAACCATTTTTTTTCACTAATGGCGATGAATTGAAAGATGTGGATTTGACCGCTATGGCGGAACATCACCGGCGGAGCGGGGGAATGGCAACCATTGCCGCTGTTGAAGTTCCCAATCCGCAGGAATACGGGGTCTTAATCTTCAACGGAGATTACATTAAAGAGTTTTTGGAAAAGCCGTTGAATCCGCCGACCAATTTTATTTCCTCTGGCTTATATTTAATTGACCCGAAAGTCCGGGAATTTATCAGTGAAGAACTGGCCGCCGGCAAGAAATTTTTAATGATTGAAAAAGACCTTTTTCCGAAATTAGCGGAATTAAAGAAATTAGCCGCTTATAAGTCCGATGGCAAATGGTTTGACTGCGGAAATTTGGAAAGATGGGAAAAAGCGATCAAAGAGTGGGGCTAAACAAAATAAGTGTCAGGTTATCTACGGAATGAGCTTAATAGATTAGATTTTATATGATAGTCTATTTTTATAGTTGCACTTTGATAAATTAAGCTACTTATACGGTTGGTTACAGCTTTAAGCCCATTTTCGTGGTTTAAGAGCTGTAACTAACTGGCATGCGTACAGTCCAGGCAAAAGAAAAAGGAGGATGACGCCATGGCAGAAACCATTACTCGCATTGTCCGCGTCAACCGGATCCGTTCGCCTCAAGAGGCGCTCAATGCGACTGGCCGGAATCAGTACGTCAATCCGGATGTGATCAATGCCATGCCGAAAGGCGAAGGCGAGAAAACCAAAGTGGTTTTTTTCAGTCTCGGACATTGGGTAAGCGATGAAGACCTGGAGAGGGAATATGAGGCGCGCGGATTAAAACCCGTTGACCCATATTCGCTCGCGGCCGTCAACGAAGCCGACCCGGCGTTTGCGGACAGCCATCCGAATAGCACTCACTGGAAGGATTCTAATGGTCAGTGGTGCTATACCGTCTTCTGCCACTGGATCGCTGGCGGGCGCCGCGTGAACGTCAATCGCATCGGCGTCGGCTGGCGTGGCGGCTGGTGGTTCGGCGGCCTTCGCAAGTAGTTCTCAACACTAAGTTACTTAGAGCTTGCTCTTGGTAACTTAGTCCTTAGCCCCGCTCCGATTCGCCACATTGGCAAGTCGGAGCTGGGCTATTTTTTTATAAAATACCCATTAGCAGAATTTTGGAAAGTTTTACTCATTTCCTTGTGGTTCTAATATTAGAATCAGATACTGCTTTATTTTTATAAAATACCCATTAGCAGAATTTTGGAAAGTTTTACTCATTTCCTCGTGGTTCTAATATTAGAACCAGGTAAGATGTGGTATGATAGTTTTAATACAGTATTACTAATGTGTTACTAATATAGTGTTGATATGGCAATAATTAAAAACAAAAAATTAAATAAAGCGTTAGAGAAAGAAATTGCTTCGGAATTGTTAAAAGAATTTAAAAAGATTAACTCGTTTAATCAGGCAGAGGAATTTTTAAATAAATTTATGACCTCTGATGAGAAGATACTCTTTATTCGCAGAATCGCGGTGATTAAGCTATTGGAAAAAAAGAGGAAATATAGGGATATTAAAGAATTATTGGGCATTTCTAGTGGGACTATAAGCAAAATAAGTGATATTATTGCCGGCAGAGGATACGGAAAAAATCCTAACAGAAAAAGAAAATACTCAGTATTTAGACAAGAAAAAACATTTAAACCGTTTCGTCGGAAATATAAAGGCGCGACAAACATTATTGACCTCCTTTAATTTTTTTTAGTATAAGAAGCTCGGTTCTAATATTAGAACCAAGTAATGAGTATAAATACCTTAGATTTTTTGCTAACTTATTTTTTAAATTTATACATCTTTAATTTTTATTATTTTTTTATGTCTGGTTCTAATATTAGAACCAAACAATTTTTACATATCTGTGTTTTGTAAATAAAAAATCCCAACCGGTTAGGGTTGGGGCGCGAAAAGGAAAAAGAGGAGAGTTTAATCTTTTAGTTTTGATTTATTTCTGAAAAAACTCCGAGAGCCCGATTTTTTTCCAGCTGATTGGTACAGAGCAAATAAAGCATCTGCTCCCTGTCCAGCTGATTGGTACAGAGCAAATATAGCATCTGCTTTCTGTCCAGCTGATTGGTACAGAGCAAATATAGCATCTGCTCCCTGTCCAGCTGATTGGTACAGAGTAAATATAGCAAATGCGTCCTTTTCAGTTGATTGGTACAGAGTAAATGTAGCATCTGCTTTCTGTCCAGCTGATTGGTACAGAGCAAATATAGTATTTGCTCCCTGTCCAGCTGATTGGTACAGAGCAAATCCAGCCACTGCTATCTGTCCAGCTGATTGGTACAGAGTAAATGCAGCACTTGCTCCCTGTCCAGCTGATTGGTACAGAGCAAATATAGCATCTGCTTTCTGTCCAGCTGATTGGTACAGAGCAAATATAGCATCTGCTTTCTGTCCAGCTGATTGGTACAGAGCAAATGGAGCATCTGCTTTCTGTTCCGCTTTTTGATATAAAGGGAAAAGAGCGTAACTGTTCTTTTGGCTCACGGCATTTCCAAGTATCGTGAACACATTATCATTAATGTTAAAAGGGGCGCAGAGAAGCATTAGCAAACTAATTCGCCAGACGGATTTTTGTAATCCAACCGGAACATTTAACCAGTACCATACCTCGAAATACGCGCTCACCGTTACCAGCCACAGCGCTAAGTTAGTCATTGGAATCTTCCTCCTTTCTTATATTGATTTTCAGTAGCTCTATACAGTATATTATATCTATTCAATTATGTCAAGTAAAAAGATACATTTTATCGGCATTGGCGGAATTGGGGTTTCGGCGGTTGCGCGGATGTTCTTACGGGGGAAGAAGACGGTAAGTGGTTCGGATATCGCGCGTTCGGAAATTACCAAAGCGCTGGAAAAAATCGGGGCAAAGATTTATTATCGGCACAGCGGGAAAAATTTGAAAGCGGCGGATTTGGTGGTGTATTCGCCGGCAGTAGCCGAAAATAATCCGGAATTAATTAAGGCAAGAAAGCTTGGCATCCGAACATTTTCGTATCCAGAAATGCTCGGCGCAATTTCCAAAGATAAATACACGATTGCGGTTTCCGGAGCGCACGGAAAAACCACCACTACGGCGATGGTCGGAATGATGCTCCGCGACGCCAAATTGGACCCGACGATAATTGTCGGAAGTTTATTGAGAGAGGAAAAATCTAATTTTGTTGCCGGTAGAAGCAAATATTTTGTGGTGGAGGCGTGTGAGTATAAGCGGTCATTTTTAAATATCAATCCTAAAATTGCTATTATCACTAACATTGACAATGACCACTTGGATTATTATAAGAGCGTTAAAAATATTCAGAAGGCCTTTGGCGAATTTGCGGCTAAATTGGGAAAAGACGGTTATTTGATTTGCAATCCGAACGGGAAATATATGAAGCCGGTTGTGAAAATTGCGAAATGTGAAATTATTGATTATACAAAATTGCCGCGCGATTTTAAATTGAAAGTTATCGGCGAACATAATTTGGATAACGCGCAGGCGGCGTTCGCGGTCGGGAAAATGCTTGGTATTCGGGAAAATACTATTCGGAAATCCTTGGAAAATTTTTCCGGTACTTGGCGGAGATTTGAATATAAAGGTAAAACTAAAAACGGCGTTTTGGTTTATGACGATTACGGCCATCATCCGGCTGAAATTAAAGCCACGCTGAAAGCCGTGCGGGAAGCTTTTGCGAATAAAAAGATTTTTTGCGTTTTTCAGCCGCATCTTTACAGCCGGACGAAATTATTGATGAATGATTTCGCGAAAAGTTTTAATGATGTAGCCATGTCCGGAGGAGTGGATATTTACGCGGCGCGGGAAAAAAATGACGGCACCAGCTCGGCTGATTTGGTTAAAAAAACGCAAAAATACCATAAAAACGCGCGCTACGCGGAGAATTTTTCAAAAGCGGCAAAAATTTTAATCGCGGAAACAAAAAAAGGCGACTTGGTTATTACTATGGGCGCCGGCGATGTGTATAAAATAGGAGAGCAGTTTACAAGCTTTTAAATTTATAGTTTCCGTGCTACTATGTAGTCAGCAAATTGAAGGAGGCAATAATGCGGAGATTAATTTATATTCGCGTGATACATAGCCCCGTTGATTTTAGTAATGGTATTGGTTTTGATGTTAAAAAGGAAAACTTCATAAATTCTTTTTGGGATATGGCCGAGAAAGAATTAGGTAGAATTAATTTAAGGTATTCGCAGACACGCTTGTATCAAGATGGTTATTGCGAGGATGGCAAAGAAATTTACGCCGAAATGGAAAAAAGAAGCGCAGACGGAAGTAGGAATTACAAATTAATTTTGAATTTAATAAAACGAGGAGCAAAATTAATGCTGACCGAGAACGAAGAATTATGCGATAATTTCAGATTAGCTCTTTGCTGTGAAGAAGAAATGGCAAAAATAAGGCGGCTTAGAGATAAATATATTGCTAAACAAATAAGCCAGACCTTAAAAGATGACGAAACCGGAATTTTAATTATGGGGGCCAACCATAATGTTGACGATTATTTACCTAAAGACATCAAGGTATTTTATTTAAAAAAATCAGACGAGTTTCTGGCGAATTTCTTAAAAAGAATGCCCAACCTGTAAAGGTTGGGCATTTATATTTGAGAACAGCTTAGCGGTTTTGCCGTTTTTCAAGGTCGCGGCAGTTTTGGTAAAGAACGCCCTTAGCGGCTGAAGACTGCCAAAGCATATTAGCTGCATCTTCCAGAGATTCCTTATATAATTGTTTACAATCTCCGGATTGAATACGGGCCATGAATACCTTTTTTCTTTCCGCGATTTTTCTATTATCTGATTTTTCTAATAGGGATAAACCGGTTATTCCTATGGAGACAATAATTATCAGGATAGCAATAGGAACCCATATAGTTCTTTTGGATTGACATTCCAATTGCTGGTCTGCCAGATGGTCATTCTCTTTGCGGCGAGATCTTTTTTTCATTTTCATCCCCCAGTCCCTAGTTTGATTTTTGAGGTCTAAAAGTAATATAATCTACCTATCTTAATATGTCAAATGTTAAAAAGAAAAAAGTATTTGTAGCCATGTCCGGAGGAGTGGATATTTACGCGGCGCGGGAAAAAAATGACGGCACCAGCTCGGCTGATTTGGTTAAAAAAACGCAAAAATACCATAAAAACGCGCGCTACGCGGAGAATTTTTCAAAAGCGGCAAAAATTTTAATCGCGGAAACTAAAAAAGACGATTTGGTGATTACTATGGGCGCCGGCGATGTTTATAAGGCAGGAGAGCGGTTTATGGGCTTTTAAATTTATAGTTTCCGTGCTACTGTATAGCCAGCAAATTGAAGGAGGTAATAATGCGGAGATTGATTTATATTCGCGTGATGCATAGTTCGGCTGATTCTGGTAGGCGCGGTATTTTAACTGTTGAATAAAAAGGGGTGTTAAATTTATTTTGGAATATTGTTGAGGAAGAATTAAAATGCTGTTGCGCCGGGACCGATATATTGCTAAACAAATAAGCCAGACCTTAAAAGATGACGAAACCGGGATTTTAATTATGGGAGCTAACCATAATGTTGATGATTATTTGCCTAAAGGCATTAAGGTATTTTATTTAAAAAAATCAGACAAGTTTCTGGCGAATTTCTTAAAAAGAATGCCCAACCTTTACAGGTTGGGCATTTATATTTGAGAACAGCTTAGCGGTTTTGCCGTTTTTCAAGGTCGCGACAGACGAGATAATAGCTGCTATAAGCTGCTGCCACAGAAGCCGCCTCTCCTGGCCACCACTCTTTTTTTCGATATTCTTCTGTCATTTGAATGTATTTTAAGGCGTTTTCTTGATATTGCTGGCAAGGATCGGGTTTGGCGTCATGGGCTTTTATATCAATTGAAAAGAATCTGAATGCGGGCATGGGCGTAAGCATTCCTATTGTTATCGCTATCGCAATGAGACCAATCACACGGTACACGATTTTCATTTGCTTTGAGTACATGACCCCCTCCTATTCGCTCCAAGTTTGCTTTTCTTGAGCTTTATACAGTATATTATATCTATTCAATTATGTCAAGCGTTATTAAAAAAGTATTCGTGGCAATGAGCGGGGGCGTTGATTCAAGTGTGGCGGCGGCGCTTTTAAAAAAACGGGGTTTTGATGTAGTTGGAGTTCATATGAAGTGCTGGAGCGGTAGCCCTTTGACTACGCTCAGGGCAGAATCTTGCTCTGCAGAGCAAGATTCTGAAGACGCGCGGAGAGCGGCGGAGGTTTTGGGCATTCCGTTTTATGTCTTTGATTTTGAAAAAGAATATAAAGAAAAGGTGGTGGAGTATATGGTGGATGGATACCGGCAGGGAATTACGCCGAATCCGGATGTGATGTGCAATAAAGAAATTAAGTTCGGATTGTTTTTGAAAAAGGCGTTGGATATGGGAGCGGATTATGTGGCGACAGGGCATTACGTGCGTTCGGGTGTTGCCGAATTGCCTGCGAGAACCGCGGTTCGCTCGCTCCAGCGGCGAGCGCCCGCTACGTCTCGCTTCGAAAAGTCGCCTATGGCGACACCAATCTTTTCGAAGCTCCGAAGTTTCTCCACAGCAACTCGGCAACACCTTCGCTATTTATTGTTTGCTGCTAAAGATTTAAATAAAGACCAGTCCTATTTTTTATGGACTTTGGCGCAAAATCAGTTGCGGCATTGCTTGTTTCCGATTGGTGATTATATCAAGCCAGAAGTGAGAAAATTGGCGAAGAAATTCGGCTTGCCGAACGCCGATAAAAAGGACTCGCAGGGAATTTGTTTTTTGGGCCAGATAACGCTGAAAGATTTTTTGGGGAATTATTTGCCGGAAAAGCGCGGCATTGTTTTAAATACTGCCGGCAAGGTTGTCGGCGAGCATAGCGGAGCGCATTTTTATACTATTGGCCAACGGCATTTAAGCGTCAAGTATCAAGTGTCCGGTGTCGGGCAAAAGCCGGTTTATGTTGCGGAAAAAGATGTAAAAGAAAACGCGATTTTGGTCGCGGAAGAAAGCGACCCAGCGCTTTATAAAAAAGAAATAGAATTAAAGAATATAAATTTTATTAATTCAATTACCCAATTACTCAATTACCCAATTTCCGTATATGTCCGCGTTCGTTACCGGCAACCGTTAGTAAAAGCCATTTTAGCGAAAAGCAATAAGCGACAAGCGACATGGAAATTAAAATTTAATCAACCGATTAAATTTGTTGCCCAGGGACAATCAGCGGTTTTTTACAGCGTCCGCCGTAGTTTCACAAAGCGGGACTGGGGGTACGAAATGCTGGGTGGCGGGGTTATTGCGTAAATTTATCATTTGTGTTAAAGTAAACAACAGAATTTATTTTCAATTTCATAGGAGGGTTATGGATTACAATAATGCTTCTTTAGACCGACTTTTAATCCGAGCTTTGCCATTGTTTAATTTTGGATGTAAGGCCTATACGGTGGCAAAAAAGCTTCAAATTTCTTTAAAAAGAGCAAGGCAGATATATAGGATTTTTTTACAGACAAAATCTATCACCGACCAATGTTATGAGAGCCAGGAAGTTACCGCTTTTTACGGCAAAGAATTAGAACAAAAAAGAAAGCAGTTTGTGTCCGGCTTTTTAAGCCGGATTGCCAATAAAAAATTGCGGGGATTTAAAGGATTGAACGACCCGGAAATAGCAAAGCGGATTAAACTTATTCTTTTTGGCATTCCGAACGCTGAACAGATTATTTTATTTTCGGACGATGGCGTAAACGCGGTAGAATGGACACCTTGACAAATTCTGTTGGTATGCTATAATAGTAAAATAGCATTAGTTCTTTGATTTGTGTAACAACAGCAATTGGAAAACGCGGGCCCTGGTGGTTTCTTTCCGCGCTGGATAGAAATGGCTTGGGTATTGGTTTGAGTAAGGGGCGGTCCGTATTTCTTGACGCCTGCCCCGCTAACTCTCAATTATTCTTGGGGGCAACTGAAAGAACCAATGTAAGCGAAGGACGGATTGAGTGAATGGTCAAGGGCAAAAGGCCTAAGAGGGAGAATACCTTAAGGTTACCGCGACCAGGAGCTTGCCGAATCTCGCTAAGCGCGTTTTCCGATTGTATATCCGGGGCGGCTACTGTGCGATTAACTTTCAGTAGCCGCCCCGCACCCCTTTCACGCATCATTAGATGCGTGATTTTTATTGAAAAAATCTTTTTAAAGTAATACAATTTTTGAATGTCTATTCATACGATAGCGTTCTGGGTCTGCGCCCTTTTCCTTATTGGCGTGTTTTTCGCCAGCGCGGTAAACCAGCTTCCGATAATTATACCGCTTATTCTTATTGTCTCGTTATATTTTATTGTTTTTAAAAAATATTATTTTGCTTTGCTGGCGTTTTTTATAATAGCGGGCGCGGTTTATTACCAGGTTTTTGACGCTATTCGAAGAGAAGCTAATGTTCCTTTCGGCGGCCGGACAGAGTTTAGGGCGTTGATTAAAAAAGCAAGCCAATCAAGCGCTAATCAGGAAATCATCGCGGAACTAATAAGCCCCTACAGTGGTAAAATAAGAATTAATGCCGCCAGATATCCGAGTTTTGAATATGGCGACTTGGTTGAAGTTATTGGCGCGATTCAGAAGCCGCCGGAAAAATCCGCTGATTATTTTTTAAAAGAAGGGATAGCCGGCATAATCAATCTTCCTAAAATTGAGCTTTTGGAAAGCGGCCAAGGAAATTATATAAAATCCCGCCTGTTGAAATTTAAAACCGGCATTATCGGAATTTTTAAAAGAAACTTGCCACCGGAAAAAGCCGCTTTTTTATCCGGCATTACTCTTGGCGAACGGCAGGAATTTTCCAAAGAATTTGAGGAAAAAATGTCTTTGAGCGGCACTACCCATATCGTGGCGCTTTCCGGCTACAATATTTCGGTTATCGTTTTGGCGGCGGGAACATTATTCAGTTTTTTCTTTTCCCGCTTAATCTCTTTTTATTTAAGCGTCGGTTTTATTATTTTATTTGTTTTGATGACCGGCGTGGAGGCGTCTATTATCCGGGCGGCAATTATGGGCGTTATCGTTCTTTTAGCGGAAGAAACGGAGAGAATTTACAGCATCAGAAATGCCATTATCATTTCCGCGTTTTTGATGGTTTTATTTAATCCGAGAGTGCTGGCGTTTGATTTGGGTTTTCAACTATCTTTTGCGGCATTGCTCGGCATTGTTTATATTTTGCCGGCGCTGAAAAACATTCTTAAGATTAAGAATAAGGGATTTTTATCGTGGAAGGAAAATGCCCTAACCACCGTTTCGGCCCAGCTCGCGGTCGCGCCGTTATTACTCGGGAATTTCGGCATTTTTTCTTTAACTTCATTTCTCGCTAATATTTTAATTTTAAGCGCCGTTCCCTTGACGATGGGTTTGGGATTTTTAATGGGCGGGCTGGGATTTATTTCCGAATTTTTGGCGCAGGCGGTCGGTTTGGCGGTTAATCTGCTTTTAACTTACGAGCTTTGGCTCATTGATTTATTTTCCAGAATAACTCTGCCGATTATTACGGACTCGTTTGGCTTTTTAGCGGCGATAATATATTATCTAATCCTAACTTGCTTTATTTATAAATTTAATAAATAATTTATTAAAAATAACTATTCTAATATTCTCAAGAATATTAGAATAGTTACGTATATAAAGTTATTAGAATATGTTAAAACCAAGAGAATTAGAAAAAATAGTCAGGGGATTTTCTAATCACCGGCGAATTCAGATTTTAGAGCTATTAAATCGTGAACCAGAACTTTCAGTTTTTGGGATTGCGGAAGAACTAAGTATAAATTATAAAACCTCTGCTGAACATACCCGCCGTTTAGCTATAGCGGATTTAGTTATGAAATGGAATTCAGGCAATACGGTACGTCACGTTTTAACAGATCGCGGAAAATCTATTCTTAAATTCTTAAGAACATTAGAATAGATTTTGATTGCAGTTTTATGCTTAAAGAGGATAAATTTTTATATTTTAAAATAATTGCCGGGGTTACGATTGCGGTTGATGTTTTGATTTGGGCGCTGATTATATTTCCGGCTGAAGCCAAAAATCCGGAACTGTATTTTTTGGATGTCGGGCAAGGAGATAGTTCGTTAGTATCGTTACCGGGCGGTGTCAAGATGCTTATTGACGGCGGGCCGATTAACGGAAAATTGGATAAAAATCTGGAAGCTATTCTGCCAATCAATACTCGCTATATTGATTTAGTGATGATTTCCCATCCTCAACTGGACCATTTTGGCGGGTTGATTGAAATTTTGAAAAATTATGAAGTCGGCGCGGTTTTAACCAGCAATCAAATAAGCGAACAGGCGGCTTGGCAGGAATTGGAAAAAATTATTAAAGAAAAAGGAATCCGCAGGATTATTTTAGCCGCCGGCGCCCGGATTAAATATCGGAATTCTTATTTTGATATTTTATCGCCGCGAACTTCGGATTGGGCAAAAGACATCAATGATATGAGTATAGTAACGATTTTAAATACAGCCGGCATTAAAGCGTTCTTTGGCGGCGATATTAGCGCTGAAAAAGAAAGAGAGTTGGCGCTTTGGTATGGTGTTAATGTGGATATTCTTAAGACAAGCCATCACGGTTCCAGATTTTCTTCCGACCCTGTTTTTCTGAAAGAAGCCAGTCCGGCGGTTTCAGTAGTTGAAGTCGGCAAAAACAGTTATGGCCATCCAACTAAGCAGGCATTGGACCGGCTGGCGAGCGCCGGTTCGCAAATATACAGGACAGACCAAAACGGGTTTGTAAAAATAATCGTTGATAACGGACAGCTCCGCGTGTATAATCAAAAACAGTAAGTTAATTGAAATAAAACAGGCGTTCCTTATAAGAGGGGCGTTTTTTCTTTTTTGATAAAAATGTTATTATTTTATAAAATAGTGAGGTAACCCGCCTTCGCATAAAGCTTCGGCGAGGTGCTCAATTTTGTAGCTAAATTTTATGCGCTACAATTGAGCTAAAAAATTCAGACAAAATTGGCATGCGAACTTTAATTTCAGAAATTGTAAATAAAGAAGGTGAGAAGGTGGAATTGATGGGCTGGGTGGATGTCCGGCGCGACCATGGCAAGATTATTTTTATTGACTTACGGGACAGGAGCGGCATTTGCCAGCTGGTTTTTATTGTTAAAGACAAGGAACTTTACGAAAAAGCTGACATTTTAAGGTCGGAGTGGGTTATTAAAGTTGTCGGACGAGTTAATAAGCGGCCGGAAAATTTGGTGAATCCTAATTTGGAAACTGGTAAGTATGAAGTACTGGCGGAGGAATTGGAAATTTTAAATGAGGCGAAAACGCCGCCGATTGATGTTTCTGGCGATGGACTGGAAATAGGCGAAGAATCCCGTTTGGAATACCGTTATTTGGATTTGCGCCGGCAAAGAATGCAGAAAAATCTGCGGCTTCGAAGTGAGGGACTGCGGCTGATTATGGATTTTTTGCAGGATAGGGGATTTATTTATGTGGAAACGCCAATTTTGGGGAAATCCACCCCGGAAGGCGCGCGGGATTATTTGGTGCCGTCTCGTTTGCACAAGGGTAAGTTTTACGCTTTGCCGCAGTCGCCCCAGCAGTACAAGCAATTATTGATGGTTGCCGGGCTGGAACGTTATTTTCAGATTGCCCGCTGTTTTCGGGACGAGGACACGCGCGGCGACCGCCAGCCGGAATTTACCCAGCTGGATTTGGAATTAAGTTTTACCAGCGAAGAAGAAATAATGAATTTGATTGAGGAATTACTGGTTTATTTGGCGGAAAAATTGGCGCCGGAACGGAAATTAGCGCAGAAGCAATTTCCGAGAATGACTTACGCGGAAGCAATGGGAAAATATGGAAGCGATAAGCCAGATATTAGAGACAAGAGACAAGAGACAAGAGACAAGGAGCTGGCATTTTTGTGGGTGACGGATTTTCCTTTGTTAGAGTATTCGGAAACCGATAAAAAATTGGTTTCTATACATCATCCGTTCACTCATCCTAAAGACGAAGATATAGAAAAACTGGATTCCGAGCCGAAAAAAGTAAAAGCGCGCGCTTATGATGTTGTTTTAAACGGTTTTGAAGTGGGCGGCGGTTCTATCCGTATTCATCAGCGTTCATTGCAGGAAAAAATGTTTGCTGTCTTGGGTCTTTCTTCAAAACAAGTTGAGGAGCAATTCGGGCATTTACTTAAAGCGTTTGAATACGGAGCGCCGCCGCATGGCGGTATTGCGCTCGGGTTGGACAGATTATTTGCGGTTTTGCTTGGCGAGCCGAATATCCGCGAAGTAACCGCTTTTCCAAAAACCGGCGACGGCCGGGATTTATTGATGAACGCGCCAAGCGAGGCCTCAAAAGAACAATTAAAAGAGCTGGGATTAGAAATTAAAAAAAAATAATATGAATAAAAAAGAAAGGACTTTGGTTTTATTAAAGCCGGACGCGGTACAGAGGAATTTGACGGGAGAGATTATAAGCCGGTTTGAGCGGGTTGGCTTGAAGATTGTGGCGATGAAACTGGTTTTGCCGACCGAAGAACAAGCATTGACTCATTATAGGATTAATCCTAATCTTCCGGAAAAGATTTTAAATCATTTGAAAACATTTTTATCCGCCAGCCCGGTAGTGGCGATGGTTTTGGAAGGAAATAAAGCCATTCCGGTGGTAAGAAAGTTAATCGGCTCCACCGAACCGCTTAAATCCGATGTCGGCACGATTCGCGGCGATTTTACGCTGGATTCTTATGATTTGGCGGATGCTGACGGCCGGGCGGTGAGAAATTTAGTCCACGCGTCTGCCAGCGAATCGGATGCGGAGCAGGAAATAAAAGTTTGGTTTGAGCCGGAAGAATTGGTTAATTACAAAAGTGTCCGGGAGAAGATTCTTTACGACGTGAATTTAGACAGCAAACCGGAATGAAAAACTGCCAAGTCAGAATTGGCAGTTTTTACTTATATTGTTTTAAGCGTGTGCGGAAAAATTAAAATATCTTTACCCGGGAGCTTGTCCATAATATAAAACAACGGTTTGAAATTAAACGCTTGATAGTTATTTTTATCTGGCAAAGTAATATAAAGCCGAACAGTTTCATTGTATATTTTTTGCAAATCATACATTTCGTCTTCTATCGGCACATACTCAGAAATGACATCCATAACCATTAACCGTTTTTTATATTCAGCAAGCGACAGCGATTTTTCCAGCTGTTCCTTCGGCGTTAATTCGGTTAAATAATTTTTTTGCCCTTGTATGAAGTCAATATTTTTTAAAAGAAAGATAATTTCCGCCCGTATTACATAATACGCGATTTTTGATTCATCCGGACCGTTGATGTCAAGGATAATAGGGTTAATAACCGGTATATATCGGTTACGACGCATAATTTTTATTACTCTTTCGGCAAATTGTTCCGGATTTTTTCTGGCGCTAATTTCATAAACTATTGTTTTGAAAAGCGCCGCTATTTTATCTTTTCTTCCCCAATATATTTTAATGCAGAGCGTTATTAAGCAAAGAACCGCGCATGCGAAAAAACCAAGCGGTAAGAGCATTTATTCACCTCTGTAAAAGAACGCTATGTTTTATTATAAATGAAATCTGCCCAAATGAAAATCCCGCTCATTATTTCCCTGCGTAAAACAGGTGGGTCAGCTCATCAGCGGCGCCACGGCGCCGTGAAATTCGCCATCCCTTAAAAAACTACTTAATCAGGAAATAGAACGGGACTTTCATTTTTATTATACCATATTAAGCCGCGCTCTTCACATTTTTATTTAAAAATGACAATGTAACAATAAACGGAGTATGGGGTAGTGGTAGCCCGCGTGCATGGGGTGCATGCAGCCCCGGTTCGATTCCGGGTACTCCGACAGTTAAAAAAATCAGCTCCGCTTTACGGGGCTAATTTTTTCTTTAAGAGGCGCCGGCATTTAATGCAGGCCTTAAACCTGCCTGGTTTTCCTGGCACACTGGTCCATTGGAGATTGGGCTGTTTTCGGGAATAATTGGTTGGATTGTAGTGGCCGCGGAGCAATTTGCGGGTGCCGCCCATCAAATAGCTTTTGCCGCATAGTTTGCATTGTCTCATAGTTGTAGAAGCGGATTCGCGCAGATATAAACGTGGATTAACGCTGATATTTAATATAAACGATTTGCAATTTGAAAGCAAGCGATGTAAGATTTACTTTAGCACTTTGATTGATTAATTGGGGAGGGCGAAAGAGATGCTGCTTTTTTTTCCCGTGCCGGTAGAGAACGTTGAAAAAGCGAAAGAAGTTTTAATGTTATATAAGGATTTAATTGTGGAAATAAAGGTAAGCAGGTCCGGGTCGGTAATCAATGTGTATGCGCATTATACGGAAGAAATACCAACAAGATTTTTTTATGTTCTTTTAAAAAAAGAAGTTTGTAATTCGGAAGAAGTCGTCAAGAAATTATCTGAAGATTTGCTTAAGCGTCAAATAATCTATGAGGGAAAGGCGTGGCAGATTCAGGCCTTTAATCGCGACTCTTTTTTGTAAAAAATCTTACTAAAGCAATGATGGATAAATTTTAACCCATGAAATTATATAAAACTGGCAATGCCAGTTTTTTTAATTTTTAAAATAATATGGTAAACTATGCTTATAGTTATGAGCGACACTACCCAACTTATTAAAGACCGGCTGGAGGTTGCGGATTTTTTGAAGCAGTATTTGGAATTGAAGCCGGCCGGCAAAAACTACAAAGCGCTTTGCCCTTTTCACAAGGAAAAAACCCCTTCTTTTATGGTATCGCCGGAAAGGCAGTCCTGGCATTGTTTTGGCTGTTCGCAGGGCGGGGATGTCATTAAATTTTTGATGCTGTATGAAAATCTGGAATTTTACGACGCTTTGAAAATTCTCGCGGAAAAAACCGGAGTGGAAATAAAATCGTCCGGTAATCGGGATTTTAAGGCGCGCAACTCGCTTTACGAAATTTTAAATGAAGCAAAAGATTTTTATAAAAATAATTTATGGCAGTCGCGCCAGGTTTTGGATTATGTTAAGGAACGGGGGCTTAATGAAGAAACCGTAAAAGAATTTGAATTGGGATCGGCGCCGGACGGCTCTGACATTTTAGTTCGGCACTTGCTCAAGAAAGGGTATTCGATACGGGATATTGACCAAGTCGGCCTGGCATTTAAAACTGAGCGAGGAACTTATTGGGACCGTTTCCGGGCGCGGCTAATGTTTCCGATACATAACCATTTTGGTAAAACAGTGGCGTTTACCGGCAGAATATTTCCCGGAAACGAAAATCCTAATGTGGGTAAATATGTAAATAGCCCGGAGACCCCTCTTTTTCAAAAGTCAAAAATTTTGTACGGATTTCATAAAACGAAAAATGATATCCGCCAAACCGGTTTGGCGGTGCTGGTGGAGGGTCAAATGGATTTTTTAATGCTCTGGCAGGACGGCGTGAAGAATGCGGTGGCAACTTCCGGCACGGCTTTAACGCAGGAGCATTTGAAAGTTTTGCGCCGTTTAACGGATGAATTGGTGCTTAGTTTTGACGCCGATGAAGCCGGGCAGGCGGCGACCGAAAGAATGATTGACCTGGCCGGCGCCAATGATTTTTCGGTGAAGCTTTTGATTATTCCCGAAGCCGGTAATATGAAAGACCCGGCGGATGTGGTTAAGAGCAAGCCTGGACTGACTAAGTTATTGGTTAAGGATGCCAAATCGGCGATGGAATATTATTTTCATAAATATATCAGCAATCTTCCGATAGACCTTAAATTAAAAAAACAAAATATCAGGACAGTGCTTTTAAAGATTAAAAATCTTTCCAGCCATATTGACCAAAATCATTGGCTGAAAGAGCTTGCCAATATCGTTAAAATTGACGAGAAAATTTTATTGGAAGAAATGAATTCTTTAACGGCGCCTGTTCAGGCGGTTGGACAGGAAAAACGGAGTCCGAACGCGCTGGTCGAAGACCTTTCCAGGCGGGATCTCATCGCCCAGCGTTTGCTTGGGGTAATGCTCTATAAAAATAATTTTGGTTTTTTAGAAAATCATTTGCCGTATTTTCCGGAAAAATATCTGAATATCTGTCAGAGTTTCGTCAAAAGCAAAGAGGGTATGGCCGGCGATGTCGGCCAATTGATGGACGCGATTAGTTTAAGATTTAGTTTTGAAAACCAAAATATAGAGTCCGTTAAGCTGGAAAGCGAGATTCCGATGCTTTTTAAGGAGTTAAAAATTGAATATCTGAAAGAAAAGCGTCAGGTAATCAGTGAATTAATCCGCCAGCTTGAAAGTGGGGGTAATGAGCCCAAACTTAAGGAGGCCTTGCGAGAATTTGACATTGTTTCAAAAGAGTTGTATAGTATAGAATAATTAGCGAATAAGCGTCTTGACCCCTCTAAACAGGGTTTTTATTATGAAAAAGAATAAATTAAAAAAGCGCAAAACAGTCCGTAATAAAAAGAACGCGCCTAAACGTTCTAAAAAGGCGAAAAAATTCAGTAAACGCAAGAAAGTCAAAAAGGCGGTTCGGAAGCGCAAATTATTGAAGAAAAAACGGGCGGGAATAAAGAAACCGGCTTCGGAACTTAAATTTGAAGATGAAGAGAAAGTTCAAGAGCTCATTGCCAGAGGCCGCAACCGGGGATTTGTTACCGACACCGAGGTCTTGCATATTTTTCCGACCGTAGAGGATGATTTGGCATTTTTGGAGGAAATTTATAATAAACTTGATACCGCTGGCATCAAGGTTGTGGAGACCACCCAGCTTATCCGTTTGCCGAGAGATAAAGAAGAAGTCAGCAAGAAAGAGTTGGAGCAGGCGGCCAGTATGGAGGGCGAATTGCCGGATTCTGTTCAGGCCTATTTAAGGGAAATCGGTCAGACCAAGCTTTTAACCAAAGACCAGGAGAAAGAATTAGCCAAGCGCGTGGAAAAAGGCGACCCGGAAGCCAGAAAAGAATTTATTAAAGCTAACCTTCGACTGGTAGTTTCTATTGCCAAACGTTATGTTAACCGGACTCCGCATTTAAGTATTTTAGATCTTGTTCAAGAAGGCAATATCGGATTGGGCCGGGCGGTTTCCAAGTTTGATTATCGGCGCGGATTTAAGTTTTCCACTTACGCGACTTGGTGGATTCGGCAGGCGATTACCCGGGCATTAGCCGACCAATCCAGAACAATTCGTATTCCGGTTCATATGGTGGAAACAATTTCTAAATATACCCAGGCCAAGAGGCATTTAGTTCAGGAATTAGGCCGGGACCCGCTTCCGGAAGAAATCGCGATTGAAATGGGAATCCCAGTTGATAAAATCCATCATATCCAGAAAATATCCCAAGATATTGTTTCTTTGGAAGCGCCGGTCGGGGAAGACGATGAAGAATCATCTCTTTCTGAATTTGTCAAAGACGAAGACAGCATTACGCCAACCCAATCGGCGTCCCAATCCTTGCTTAAAGAGCGGATTCAAAAGATTCTGGTTGATTTGACGCCTCGTGAACAAAAAATTTTAAAAATGCGTTTTGGCCTGGAAGATGGCATCACTCATACTTTAGAAGAAGTGGGAAAAGAATTTGCGGTAACGCGGGAGCGCATCCGCCAGATTGAAGTAAAAGCGCTTAGCCGCATTAAACAGCACGAAAAAGCCCATACATTGGAAGAATAATCCCTCACCCTTAAAGGATTGATAAATTACTTGCAAATTATATGAAATTTTTTACAGAAACAATTTTGACGAAAGGTCTTCAATTAACACAAAGGTATTGCGGCGTTTTCGCGATCCTTTAAGGGTGAGGGATGAAAAATTTAAAAATAATTTTAATTTTATTGGCAATCGGAGGCGGCATGGGTGGCGGGACGGCTAAGGCGGATATTGCCAGTGAAAGCATCGTGCAGGATTTGATTGCCGCCGAAGAAGTGAAATTGGAAAATCTCGGAGTGGAGAATCCCGGCTTATTAAATACCAATTTCTTTTATTTCGTAAAGAAGCTGAAACGTTCAACTTTGCGGACCTTATCTTTTGATATTTTAAAAAAGATAGAGCTGGAATTAGGCATTTTAAACAATAAAGCCGCGGAATTAAAAAATTTACATGAGATTATTCCGGATAATGCCAAGGGATTATCCAGCGCCATTAAGCTTTATCAGGAGAGTATTGGCCGTTTACAGCAATATGCCGGCGGCATTAAAAAAATAGATGGGAACTCTCTTGTTTCAGGAATTGCCAATACCTTGATTGATTTAGCCGTGAAGCATATTGAGCTTTTTGACGAATTAAAACCGGCCGCCAGCCGCCAGTTTGACGAAGAGCTAAAAATTTCCCAAGAAAAGTTAAGTTCATTGGCGCCGATGGCATTAGTAAAACTGGGCGTCGTTCAAAATTTGAAAAATAAAATATGGGAAATTTTAGAAGGCCAGCCGGACGGCCTGCTGAAAGAATTCCGCGGCGCGGAGGCGCTGGGCCGTTTTGAAGAAAAATTATTATTGGATGCCGGCAAGGAATTTGACAGCCAAGAATCGCAGCTGCAAAAAGAATTTTTGAAAGTTAAAAATGACTTATTATTGAAATCCCAGGTGAAAATTATTTCGCGGGATGTAGTTCGGTATTTGCCGGAATTATTAGAGGCGTTGCCTGGCGATTTATTGCGCCGTATCAAAACGTTAGATGAGGCGCGGGAGTTTATTGACAATCAGGACTTAAAGAATTCGTTTAATTTAGCCCGGCAAAAATTGTTTGAATCCGCGGGTAAGGGAATCGGAAGGTCGGAAGCGGAAAATATCTTAAGCGAAGCTAATTTAGTATTAGGTATTTTAGAAAACGCTTTATTGCCAAATATAAAAAGTAGCGCCGTTAAGAATCTTTTTTTACAAGCCGAATTTAATGTTAAGCAGGCGGAAGAATTTTTGAAAGAGAAGCAGTATGGCGATGTTTTCAGCCGGGCGTCCATATCCTTGGCGGCGGCTCGCGGAGTGTTAAGCCAACTGGCCTTTTTTGAAGATAAAAGTGAAGAGCTTCAATTATTGAAGTCGGCTTATGATGATTTGATGGATAATGCCAAAAAAAACGGGCTGACTGAAAAAAATGCCAAGGAATTTTACGCCTTTGCGGCGGAGACCGAAAACTCTTTGGTTAAACTGTCGGACTTAATAAGTCGGAAAAACAGCCAGCCGGATTCCGTTATTCCTTATTTAAAGGCGTCAAAGTTACTGTTATTTTCTGCCGAGGAAATGCTTCAATCTTTATTGAATCGGGTAGAAGAAAAAATAAAAGAAAGGCGGGCGACTCAGCCGTTTATTGAAAAAGTTTTGCCGATGAGCGGCCAAAAAGAAAAGGAATTAAAGGAGGAGGCGATTCAAAAGTTAAATTCCGGAGAGTAGGGCTACTTGACATTTTAATTGCTTTTACTATATACTCTTTTTAGTATTTGAAGTTGTTTGATAGGAGAAAAAGGAATGAAAATTAGGTCGGACGGATTAGTGCGCAGGGTCGCTTACCCGAGTTTTATGAATTTTAGAGGATGGATTCCCGGTAAAGTAAGCTTGTGCATTTTATTCAGGAGATTTATTTTTATGTTATTTATTGTGTGGCCGGTAGTATTATTTGTTTTGGCAATTGTATATTTATCTGGAATTCTTTTTGCCAAACATCCATCTTCATCTGTATACGGTCCAGTTTTTATTTCATATAAAAAGTGGCCGACGATTAAAGGTTTTCGCGTATTGCCGATTTACTTTTTCCTTTTATACCTTTCATTTTTTACCAAGCTGGGAAGGTATGCGTTTCTAGGCTTTACGTTTTTGGCGCTTTGTTTGGCGATTTTATTTTTATACTATGCTTTAGAGAATAAATTGCTTTCAAGCGATAATGAAGCGGTTAAGCTAATCAGAGAGTATGTGGTTGCCGTTAAAAATAAAGTGTGCCCCATGGTTGAAATCAAAGGAGATTAAATAGTTCAATGCTCGTAGGATTTCTTACGAGCTTTTTTGTTTAATTTTTTTATGATAAAATTTTTTATATAACATAATTATGAATTCTAAGGAAATCCGCGGAAAATTTCTGAATTTTTTTGAGGAGCGTGGGCATAAGATTGTTCCATCTTCGCTTTTAATTCCCGACGACCCGTCGGTGCTTTTGACTACCGCCGGAATGCAGCAATTCAAGCCGTATTATATCGGCAAAGCCGACCCATTGCGGGATTTTAAGAGTAGAAATGCCGCGTCCGTTCAAAAATGTTTCCGGACTTCGGATATTGATTCGGTCGGGGATGAGACCCACCTTACTTTTTTTGAAATGTTGGGAAATTTTTCGTTCGGCGGCCCGGCAAATCTAGATGGCAGCGGCGCGAGTTATTTCAAAAAAGAAGCGATTCATTGGGCGTATGAATTTATCGTGGATGTTTTGGGAATTGCCCGGGAACGGATTACGGTATCGGTATTCGGCGGCGACCCCTCACCCTTGAAAGAGCGCGAAGCAAGCGGTTCGTTTACAAATCACTCTTTCAAGGGTGAGGGACAAGTTTCGCGTGACGCAGAATCGTTTAATATCTGGCATAAAGAAATCGGTTTGCCGGAGGATAAAATTAAGGAACATGGCCGGGAAGATAATTGGTGGGGACCGACTGGCAATGAAGGCCCTTGCGGCCCTACCACAGAAATTTATGTTGATGATGTGGAAATTTGGAATCTGGTTTTTAATGAATACTACGGTAAGAGGTTAGAAATTGGAGGCGATGGGTTAGAGTTAGAAAAAATCAGCAGTCCGGGAGTGGATACCGGAATGGGATTGGAACGGCTGGCGGTAATGATGCAAGGCGTTCCAAATGTGTTTGAGACGGATTTATTCTATCCACTTATTTTTAAATTAAGAGAGGCCGTTCCAAAATTGCCGCACGAAACACAGTCGGTACTCCATAAAAAGGTATTAAAAATACTGGCTGACCATTTGCGCGCTTCGGTTTTTTTGGTTGCCGATGGGCTTCGGCCGTCCAATAAAGAAGCAGGGTATATTTTGCGGCGGCTTTTGAGGAGAATTTTAGTGTACGGAATCAAATATGATATCCACGCGGATTTATTTTCAATAGCAGTTGATTTCGTGAAAGAAAATTATGGGGAATGGTATCCGGAAGTCAAAAAAACGAAAGAGATTTTGGAAATTTTGTTCGGTGAAAAAGATAAGTTTGAGAAAGCATTGGCGCTCGGAGTTAAAGAAATAGAGAAATACGACAGAATTACCGCCAAAGACGCCTTTTATATTTACGAGACCTTTGGCCTGCCGTTTGAATTACTTCAGGAATTAGTTCCGGATAAGGTGAAGAATTTGAATAAGGCAGATTTTGACGCCGAATTTCAGAAACATCAGGAAATTTCCCGCGCCGGACAGGAAAAGAAATTTGGCGGGCACGGCTTGATTTTAGATACCGGAGAATTGAAAGCATCCACGCCGGAAGAAGTGGAAAAAGTAACCCGGCTTCATACTGCCACGCACTTGCTTCAAGCTGCGCTCCGCCGGGTTCTTGGCTCGGAAGTAAAGCAGATGGGTTCGGATATTACGGCGGAACGCACCCGCTTTGATTTTTCATTTTCGCGGAAATTGACCGATGAAGAAATTAAAAAAGTTGAGGACTTAGTGAACGAGGCGATTCAAAAGGATTTGCCGGTAACTTATCAAGAATTGCCGATTGAAGAAGCTAAAAAAACCGGCGCCCTGTATTTTTTCAAAGAAAAATACCCTGACAAAGTTAAAGTTTATTCAATAGGCGGCAATTCCTCGGTAAGCTCAGAGCCGGCTTTCAGTCGGGAATTTTGCGGCGGACCGCATGTTGCCAATACTTTTAAGATTGGGAAATTTAAAATTTCTAAGCAGGAAGCGGTCGGAGCCGGAGTCAGGAGAATACGCGGGGTAGTTGACTAAGGCCTTATCTTGACTTTTTATTTTGAAATGATAGAATCGTATTAGTTTATTCTTTAAAATAATAGGAGCATGAGATGAAGATAGAAAGAAGAAAGAAAAGTCGCAAAATAATTTTGGTTTTGAACGACGAAGAGGCTGGTGTGTTATCGGCATTAGTGGATATAGGATTTGACGATTTTTTTAAGAATCGTTGCCGCGGCAATCAGCGTTTGAAGTTAAGTAGAATTGCCGCTGACTTTTTTGATAAACTTCTGCATTATACTAATTCCGATTAGGCAGATTGAAAATTTAAATTTGGCCCAGCAATGGGCCTTTTATAATATCAAAATATCTTACTAAAATCATGACCCTATGGTTGGGGATAATAGGCATACCAGCACTTTAACGCGTTGAAGTGCTGTGCGTTGAAGTGCCAAATATAAAGAAGCCAAGCCAAACTTGGCGAAGCTTGAATTATAAATTCTCCACGCGAGAAGCCGTTGGGGGGGGTTGGTATTAAACGTGTCAAGGCATTAATAGAATAAATAAGGCCAGTTTTTAGTTTATTTGACGTTTTTACAAAACGTTTGTTACAATTAAATCCATGACTGAAAAAATTCCATCAAAAAATAAAGAGATGTCGGGGGGAGAAGAATCTCATGAACAGCTCGTCCATAAAGTAAGAGAACGTTTCATTTATCAACTTAGGCAAGCGATGGAAGCATACGGTCCCAAATGGGTTAATAAAGAAATTTGCGCAGATCTTATAGACGATTTATCGAATAAACGCCCTACTAAAATAGGAGGAGTTTTTTGGGCAGATATCCTGGATGGCGTCCTTGATTATTTTGATATAAAACATCACACCGATGGAAGGTATGAAGTTATTTGGGAAGAACTGGAGAGGGGATCAGAAGATAAAATGAAATAACTACGATAGCCTACAAATTCATAAATTATTAACATTTTATTTTTATATGTCAAAATATCAGCAAAGCTGGGACGAAAAAGAAACCATGAGTTTCGGCCCGTGGAGTTTCGTTGAATAGCTTGCGGGGGGTTAAGATTGACGGATAATAAAATATCTGTTATTTTTAAATTATAAAATCTTTGAAAACAGCAAGGGAGGTTTTATGGGATGCGCGTTATTTTTACTGCTTGCCATTTTTTCGTATACTGTTTTTTGGATAGGAAATCTTGTTATATCGGGATTTTTTAAATTCCGGAAAGCAGAAGTGTGGCATCGGGACGAAAAAAGAATTTTATATTATCGGATTAGCGGTAATTTTCAAATTTCAATTGGCGGTAAAATAGAAAAAATATTGTATTGTGATTTGAAGGATGCCGCGATGCGGTACAATGACGCTTATGTGACTATAATATATGCAGCCGAAAATGGACAAGTAAGTCAAGTAATCACAAGCAAGGCATTCCGTAAAAATATTCTATTTGACGATAAAAATGCGGTATTTAAAAAAAGCTGGCTTCAAAAAGCGATTTTAGATTTAAAGTTAACTCCCGCTGACAATTATTCTGAAATTAGGTTTTTCCAATCAATAATAAATCAGATAGCGAATCAAGAAGAAAGCATTCCTTTGCGTGAAATGTTTCCTCAGATTCGCTGGCCGTGGTAACACGGCTTTTTAATACTTTTAAGCAGGTATGCGCCATATTAACGGCTTATTTGGCCGCATTTCTGTTTACTGCTATACTTAAAAGTGTTGGGATTTAACGCAATAAAACAATGGTTCTTAGGCCTATTTAGTAGGTATGATAGGTATCTTATTGTTGAGCTTTTAAATCACTATGTCCAGGTTACCGTACTTAAAGTAAGCGCGGAGAAAAAAGAAATTCGCGTCGTAAAAAACTTTTTACAGCCCTTGCCGGAGTTTACCCCTCTTAATTCTTTGCGGGCGGTCCGGCTTTTGCTTAAAAAAGTCCGGAGATTGGACAGCTATAAGATTATTTTAAGCTTGGATTCGTCGCTGGCCACCACCATGTACGCTTCTGTTCCCCTTATTCGCCAGCATCCAAAAGAGGCGATTGACGAGGCGGATTTGGATAATTTAATTTCGCAGGCGATTTGGAAATTTTTTGACCGCTATCGGCTGAAGGTGGCGAATAAGATGAATGTGGACGATATTGACGTGCTTTTAAGCGATGTTAGAATCCGAAGCGTAAGATTGGATGGTCATAAAATTGTTAATCCCATCGGCTTTAAGGCGAAATCGGTTGAAATTTATTTCAGTCAGACCTTTATTATCAGGGAACTGATGAAAATGCTCCAGGAGACCATGCCTAAAGAAAATATTGCCCTTATCACCGAATCGGGCACGGCGATTAGCCACATTCTTTGGAGGGCTTTGGGCAAAGACCGATTTTTCGTCGCTAATTTATTTCCGGACCAGACCTCGTTATTTTCCGCGTCTAACGGGCGGATGTCCCATCACGATAATTTTTCCTGGGGCGAGCAGTCCCTGACCAGGTCATTATTCAATCATTTAAAGGTTGACCAGGCGACCGCCAAATCTTTGGTGGATGCGTATGCTACCGAAAACGGTTCGCAGAATTTTTTAAGAAGATTTGAAAATATTTTAATCAAAGAACTGCAGATTTTCGCTAACGGCCTCAATTCCCTAATAGAAGAGCCGTCCGAAATTTATGTCAATTCTTTTTTTAATATGCCATCCTTGATTTTCTCCGACCGATTTAATAGTAGATTGCACAAATCTTCCAAACTTTTGCCGTTATCCACAAATTTAATTACCGAAAAATTCGGATATAGTGTACAATTTAAAAAATCAACCCAGGTAAAAAATATTTTTTCGGTGCTGTGCGCTTTTTTGGAGATTAATTTTTTGCCGCAGAATGACAAAATGAGCCATTTGGCAAACAGAAGAGTCAGGTGGTTGATTACTTAGTAGCGATCCAAACCTACAAATAACATCCGAATCTACAAACTGTATGCGAATGGCTTACAAATAGTTATATCCAAACTAACTTTGTAGATTTGGATAAAAAGTTTGTGGGTTTGAATCGGTCAATGGTATGAAGAAGATTTCATTAAACAAAAGCGACGAAGTCGCGGAAATAGTGGAAAAAATAATTGAAACGGAAAGCGATAAGATTATTCTTAGCGTTCCGCGTTTTTCCCATATCGGAGAATCATTAAGTAATTTCCATTTGTTGAAACGCGAAGCGGGAGCATTGGATAAAGAAATTATCATAGAATCCGTTGACGACCACGTGATTGAGCTTGCGGAAATGAGCGGCCTATCCGCCCTTAATCCGTTTTTTACGAAAAATAAGCGTCAGTTTTCCGATATTGTCGTTCTTAAAGCTGATGGTTTGAAAAAGCGTAAAAAATTTAAAGACGAATTTGAGGCATTAGAGCCGGAAATTGAACCGGAAATTTCAGATGTTAAGAAAAAACCATTTTTTAAATTACCGGAATTTAAACCGCCTAAATTCGATTTTTCGGCTTTTTGGCCGGAATCCAAAAATAAATTTTTAATTATTGGTTCAGCGATTTTGGGGCTGTCTTTATTGCTGGTCATCGGCTTGAAAGTTCTTCCCAGGGCGGAAGTTAACATAATTTCCAAAAAACAAAATTGGATTTATAACGATTCCATTATTACGGAAAAATCCGCTGTCTTTGACACGACAAAAATGAGTATTCCCAATCAGATTTTTTCGCAGAAAAAAAATGTTTTTCTGAAATTTCCCGCCAATGGGAAACGGGAAGTCCAAAAAAAAGCCACCGGCAGCATTACGGTTTATAACAGCTATAGTTCCGACCCCCAGCAGTTAGTCGCCAATACCAGATTTACCTCTCCCGACGGAAAAACCTTTAAATTAATTAAGGGAATAACGGTGCCCGGGGCAAAAATTATAGAAGGAAATAAAATTCCTTCCAGCATTGAGGCGGAAGTTATAGCCGACCAGGCCGGTCCGGAATATAATATCGGCCCGGTTAAACTTTTTAATATTCCCGGCTTTAAGGGCGGGCCGAAATACCAGAATTTTTATGGAGAATCAAAAAACGATATGACTGGAGGATTTATCGGCCAGATTGCTTATCCGACTAATGAAGATATAAACAAGGGCAAGGCGGAAGCTCAAAAAACTTTGAATGACAGTTTAAAAACCGCAATTTTTTCCCAGATTCCCGAAAAATTCAAGGTTTTAGAAGGGGCTACGCAGTATAAAATAATTCAGACCAAAATTGACGAGGAAGCGGATGAAAAAGGCCAATTTGGCGTTTTTATTGAAGCGGAAATAACCGCTATTGTTTTTGAAGAAGATACTTTAAAGCTTCTATTGGAAGAGCGGGCTGTTAAAGATAATGGGCAGGAATTTTATCTGAAAGAATCTGTTTTTGAGTACGGTTTGCCGAGGGCAGATTTTGACAGAGGAAAACTTACATTTCCAGTTCGTTATACCGCAATTTTAGCCAGGAAAATTGACATTGAGCCGTTACGTTCCAAGATATTCGGGAAACCTGAGGTTGAATTCAAGGCGGTTATATTTTCCATTCCCGGCCTGGAAAGCGCCACTGTTTCCCTGTGGCCGTTTTGGGTGAAAAAGGTGCCGACTTCTCCCGATAAAGTTAAAATTGCCGTGGATTAGCCGGGAACTTGACTTTTGACGGTTTCGCGTGCTATACTTATACATTAGTAACGCTTTAATGGCGTATAGTTTTTATTATGAATTCTAAAAAGAATGTCATTAAAGTTGAAGGCGTTGTTGAAGAGGCGCTTCCTGGAACTTTATTTAGGGTAAAATTGCCTGACGGAAATCTGGTATTGGCGCATCTTTCCGGAAAAATGAGGATGTATCACATCAAAATTTTGCCCGGAGACCAAGTGTTTATGGAAATGACTCCTTATGACAATGCGCGGGGAAGAATAATAAGAAGATTTTAATCCCTCACCCTTAAAGGATTGATAAATTACTTGCAAATTATATGAAATTTTTTACAGAAACAATTTTGACGAAAGGTCTTCAATTAACGCAAAGGTATTGCGGCGTTTTCGCGATCCTTTAAGGGTGAGGGATGAGAAAATTTGGTAAAATCAAGGGTCGCCGGAAATCTTTTTTGAAAATCCTGCGCAATAATTTAATTATGGAAGAGCGCATTGAGACGACTGAAGCGAGGGCTAAAGAAGTGCGTCCGCAAGTTGAAAAATTGGTTACTTTGGCTAAAAAACAAAACTTAGCCAGTTTCAGGATTTTATTGTCCCGGCTTCCCAAGCAATCGGCTGAAAAATTATATTATGAAATAGCGCCGCGGTATCAGGAAAGGCGGGGTGGTTATTTGCGTATTTTAAAGACGGTCGTAAGAAGGAAAAGGGACGCGGCCAAAAAAGCGGTAATTGAGTTCGTATAATTAAGTTTATGAAAGTTAGGTCATCGGTAAAAAAAATTTGCACGAATTGCCAGGTTGTCCGAAGAGGCGGAAGAGTTTATATTGTGTGTAAAATTAAAAAGCATAAACAAAGGCAGGGCTAAACTCAAAACATGATATTATTAGGCGTAAAAATACCCGATAATAAAAGGACAGAAATATCATTGACTTATGTTTATGGCATAGGGCGTTCTTCGGCTCAAAAAATTTTAAGCGCCGCAAAAATTGATTTGAGCAAAAGAGTGAAGGATTTGACTCCGGAAGAAGTTAAGAAAATTAAAGAATTCGTGGAAAAAAATTATAAGGTAGAAGGAGAATTGAGGCAGATTGTAAAACAAAATATTAATTTATTAAAAGATTACCGCGCTTACAGAGGAATACGTCATTTGAGACATTTGCCGGTGCGCGGCCAAAGAACCAAAACAAATTCCCGGACTGTCCGCGGCAACGTGAGAAAAACCGCCGGTAGCGGAAAGCGTAAAATAGATTTAAAATAATCCCTCACCCTTAAAGGATTGATAAATTACTTGCAAATTATATGAAATTTTTTACAGAAACAATTTTGACGAAAGGTCTTCAATTAACGCAAAGGTATTGCGGCGTTTTCGCGATCCTTTAAGGGTGAGGGATGGGAAAGAAAAAAGTAAGTCAAAAAACTAAAGAAGAGCAGTTTAAAGAAAGCGAGGCGGTTGAATCTGCCGTTGTTAAGGTTAAAGAAGGTTCGGGCAAAAAGCTGACTGCCGGAAATGTTTATATTTCGGCGTCGTATAACAACACTATTATAACCGTTACCGATGAGCGCGGCGATGTGGTGGGGTGGTCTTCTGCGGGTTCTTTGGGATTTTCCGGCCCTAAAAAAGCCACTCCTTTCGCGGCTTCTAAAATAGTTGCCGGTTTAAGCGAAAAGCTGAAAAAATCTGGATTATCGGCTGTCAATGTATTTGTAAACGGCGTTGGCAGCGGCAGGGACTCCGCGATAAGGTCTTTGGCAAACAGAGGATTTAATATATTATCAATTAAAGATGTGACGCCGATCCCTCATAACGGCCCAAGGCCGAAGAAAGTAAGGCGCGTTTAATTTTACATGTTTAACACTAAAGAAAAAAATGAACGGGCGCTGGGAACAAAGCTTTTTTTAAAAGCGCACCGTTGCAATTCTTCAAAATGCGTAATGACCAAGAGGCCTCATCGGCCGGGACTGCACGGAAAAGACCGCCATTCTTCGTCTGAATACGGGCAACAGCTTAATGAAAAGCAGAAATTAAGATTAAGTTATGGTTTGCGGGAGGCCTATATGCGCAAAATTTTTGCCAATGCGGCGAAAAATCCAGGCGTTACCAATAATTTAATCATTCAATTTTTGGAAAGAAGATTGGATAATGCGGTGTTCCGGCTTGGATTGGCTCCTTCTCGTTCGGTGGGCAGGCAACTGGTGAGTCATGGCCATATTCTGGTGAATAACGCAAAAGTTAAAGCCCCCTCTTATTTAGTGAAGACGAAAGATAAGATAAATATTCGGTCGCAGTCCAAAGATATGGCGCTGTTTAAAGATTTGCCCGAGCGGTTAAAAAAATACGAAACGCCCGTTTGGCTGCGCATTGATAAGGATAAACTTGAGGGAGAGGTAGTATCACTGCCTAATGACTCGGAAACATTATTTGATATTAATAAGGTCGTTGATTATTATTCAAAATAACAATAAATTTTTATGCAATTTGCCTATTTAAGCGAATCAGTAACTATTAAAAAAATTTCAGAAACTGGCACTGACGGGGTCTTTGAGATTGAGGGGCTTTATAGCGGCTACGGAATAACATTGGGAAATACGCTCCGGCGCGTATTATTTTCTTCTTTGCCCGGAGCGGCGGTAACTCAATATAAAATTAAAAATGTCGTTCATGAATTTTCCACGCTCCCGAATGTGATAGAAGACGTGGTGGAGATTGGTTTAAACCTTAAAAAGCTAAGATTTCGGGTCAGCGCCGACGAACCGCAGACCTTAATTTTAAAAATTCGGGGCGAGAAAAAAGTTTTGGCTTTGGATTTAGAGCCCAATTCTTTGGTTGAAATTATAACTCCGGATATGCCGATAGCCACCTTAAGCGGCAAATCCGCGGAATTGGATATGGAAATTAGAGTGGAACGCGGCTTGGGATTTGTTCCGGCGGATTCCCAAAAATCGGAAAAATTGCCTATCGGCACGGTGGCTCTGGACGCGGCTTTTTCGCCGGTTACTAAAGTTAATTTTTCCGTTGAAAATATGCGGGTAGGCGACCGGGCGGATTATAATAGATTAACGGTTTCCGTAACGACGGACGGCAGTATTACGCCTTCGGCGGCCATGCATAAAGCCAGCAATATCTTAAAAGACCATTTTGACAAGGTTTCCCAGATAGAAGTGAAAGAAACAGAATTGGCCCCTGTTTTCGCTGAAAAGAAAAAAACTAAGAAAGCCGTTAAAGCGAAAGTTAAAAAATCAAAGAAGTAAATTTATGGCGGATTATAATATTGACGCGACCAATAAAAAATTAGGCAGATTATCCTCGGAAGTCGCTTTAATTTTGCAGGATAAAAAAAATCCTTCGTATGAACCCCGGCTTGCCGGCCGGGATAAGGTTATCGTGGAGAATCTTAAAAAACTCGCCTTTTCCGGTAAAAAAATATACCAGAAAAATTATTATCGGCATACCGGTTATGTGGGGCATGTTAAGGCCATTACTTTAAAGGACGCTTTTGAGAAAAATCCGGAAAAAGTTTTTCGCCATTCGGTGGAAATGATGTTGCCTAAAAATCGGCTTCTTACGAACCGTTTAAAAAGATTAATTTTAAAATAATATTTGCCCAAGTTATTTATCATGGTTACTGCCAAGACCCTAAAATTAAAAAAGCCGGCCGTGGAAGAAAAAAAAGCGCGTTACTTTGAAGCCAAAGGAGGAAGAAAAACCGCCGTTGCCCGGGTGCGGCTTTATACTAAAAAAAGCGGCATAACAGTCAATGAAAAGGATTATAAAGAATATTTTAAAGATGCCGGATTGCAGAAAGAGCTGTTAAATCCGATAGAAATTATGAATGTCGGAGATAAGCTTGGAATAACCGCGAAAGTATCCGGCGGCGGCACGCGCGGCCAAATGGAAGCGGTGCGCCACGGCATTGCCAGAGCGCTTTTGCTTTTCAACCCTTCTTTCAGAAAGCGGCTTAAAAAATTAGGTTTTCTTACCCGCGATTCCAGAATGGTGGAAAGGAAAAAGTACGGCTTAAAAAAGGCCCGCCGCGCCCCGCAATGGGCGAAGCGCTAGAATAGCGTAGCTCATCATAGCATGAAAAACCGAGAGAGTAATTATGCTTTTATTGATAGCAATAATTTGCATTTGAGTATTAAAGAACTTGGTTGGAAGTTAGATTATAAAAAATTCTACGTTTATCTAAAGGATAAACACCATATTACCAAGGCATATCTCTTTCTTGGTTTTCTATCAGAGAATCAAGAAATGTATAAGAAACTACAAGACGATGGTTATACGCTCGTATTCAAACCAATACTTCAATATAAGGACGGAAAAGTAAAGGGGAATTGTGATGCCGAATTAGTGCTACAAGCAATGATTGATTTTGCCAAGTATGATAAGGCATTGCTTGTCAGCGGCGACGGAGATTTCTATTGTTTGATTAACTATTTATATGGTAAACAGAAATTAAAATTTGTGCTCGTGCCGAATCAAAATAAGTATTCAGCTTTAATTAAAAAATCAGCGAAGGAAAAGCTGCTTTTTATGAATAATTTAAGGCATAAGTTAGAATACAAAGATAACCAAAAATGAAAAAGCACCGCCCGTAGACGAAACATCGGGAGGTGCTTTTTCGTGGTGATTACACTATCAATATAGCATATCCATAGATAATAAATCAAGAGGGTGTGGATAATTCAATTCTTGCAATTGAATAGTTACTTAAATTGAGCTATATTTCAATTATGGAAAAACAACCCCAAAATAAAGAATTTACTCCAGAAGAAAAAGCCAAGGCTCGTTCCATGGCAGAGATGATTTTAGCCGAATCAAAGGCGGGAAAAAAGAACTTTCCGATGGGCTCTCCAATGTCCGAAAAAGAGTTTACGGAATGGTATATAAATAATAAAGAGAGATTGGCAGAAATTGAAAAAGACCTTATTCCAAAGGAACGGGTTAAAGCCCGCGCCCGTTTTCAGGCAGAAATGCTGCTTGCTGAAGCAAGAGCTGGGGGGCAAGAGTTAAAATTTCCTACTACTGAAAAAGATTGGATTGATTCCTATATAGAAGCCAATGTACAGATGTGGAGAGATTCAGTAGCTGAAAGTCGTAAAAAAGCAAAAGCTCCTGTTTTGATGTGGAAAGACTCTAAATGGTCGCTTGTGTATGATTACGATTGGGGATGGGGAGGGGATGATCCTCCGCGTGTATGGATTAGTTCTATATGAACCAGAAAAACCTCTTTTAGAACATAAAAAAGATGAAAAATAACTATAGTCACCAGCAGACCAAAGCGTTCCAATGGGCGAAGCGCTAAAAGCGCCTACTACTATCCGATAATCCACCTCATTTTTATTATTTTATATGTTTGAAAAAGCAATCCTTTCAAAAAAATTTGCGTTTTTATTTCCAGCCCTGCTGTTTTTTTTCAATATCGCGGCCACCTCTTTATTTTACGCCGATTCCCGGTTTTATGCTTGGATTTACAGCGCAATTTTGCATCCTTTAGGAGGCGCGGCAATGGCGGTGCTATTTTTTAATTTTTGGGAAAAAAACCCCGAACTCTATTTATTTAAAAGAAAATATTTTGTTGTTTTAATTATGGCTTTGGGGTTTGTCGCTTTAGTGGGTGTTTTATGGGAGCTTTATGAGTTCGGGCTTGATTATTCGGGATTGTTTCCTTTTAAATCCCAGCAAGGTCTGCAAGATACGATGCTGGATTTATTCTGGGATTTGGCTGGCGGAGGATTTTTATTGTTATTTTATTTAAACTCTTCCTTATATAAAAAATACTTACCCGGCGCACAAGAAAAAATATAGCAAAAATGTGGTAAATTAAAGTTAGGATGAAATTTATCATTAAAGGCGGAAAAACTCTTAATGGCGCGATTGATTTAAGGGGTTTTAAGAATTCGGCTACGCCGATTATTGCCGCTACGGTTTTGACCGATAAAACCTGTGTTTTGAATAATATGCCCCGCGTCGGGGATGTTTTTAAATTATTGGAAATATTAAAAAGTATGGGCTCCAAACAACGGTGGATTTCCGAACATAGCGTTGAAATTAAAAATGACGAATTGGAGCCGGAAAAAATTGACCAGAATTCATTGAACCAAATCCGCTCCTCTATACTTCTTTTGGGCCCGCTTTTGGCAAGATTTCATAAATTTAAGTTTATCACTCCGGGCGGATGCAAAATCGGAAGCCGCCCGATTGACACTCATTTGGAATCGCTTAAGGACTTAGGCGCCAGTATAGAATTGGACAGCCAAACCGGAATTTACAACGCGGAATTGCGCGAATTAAAGAGCCGAGAAGTTTGTTTGGAGGAATTCAGTGTTACGGCAACGGAAAATTTATTAATGCTGGGATTCGCTCATTCTTTTGCCATTAAATTAGCGGCGATTGAGCCGCATGTTTTTGATTTAATTGATTTTCTGCGCAAATTAGGAATGGCAATAGAAACAGGTAATGCCCATTCTTTTAAAGTTGGGCCGGGTAAATCGGAAAATTCTAAAATAGAGCACAGTATTATCAACGACCCGATTGAAGCCGGCACTTTCGCTATTTTAGCGGCGGCGACTAAAAGCAGGATAGACATTAATGGCATCGGTGAAAATAATTTAACTTCCACTCTTAGGAAATTGAAAGAATTTGGAGTGGATTATAAAATAGCCAATAATGCTTTAATGATAGACGGGGCAAAATCCGTTTTGCGCGCCTCTAAAGTCCAGACAATGCCATATCCCGGACTGCCTACTGACCTTCAGGCGTTGTTTGGAGTGCTGGCTACTCAAGCGAGCGGCTCGTCCATAATTTTTGACACTTTATATGAAAGTAGATTAAAGTATATTGACGAGCTTAAAAAGATGGGCGCCGATGTCGCAATGTTGGATTCGCACCGGGCAATGATAACCGGCCCGACGATTTTGCGGGGCGCGAAGATTGACAGTTTGGATTTACGCGCCGGCGCCACCCTAATTATTGCCGGTTTAATCGCCGAAGGCAAAACAGAACTGGGAAATATAGAACAGATTGACCGGGGATATGAAGATATTGACGGCCGATTAAGAGAATTGGGAGCGGATATTCGACGAGTTTAGAAGAGTTAAACGAGGAGAACCCCGCCCTCTATGCATTATGTATTACGTATACGTTTTACGGAACAATACTAATGAGTTGTATATTGGTTACACCAATGATTTAAATAGACGAATCAAAGAACATAAACGTTTTAAGCCGGGTTATAACTTAATTTATTACGAAGCGTATATATCAGAAGTCGTGGCTCGACGCAGAGAAAAAAAATTAAAATATTATGGAAGCGCCTGGCGCGCTCTAAAACAAAGAATATTTGCTTAGAGGGCGGGGTGTTCGTTAAAACTCACATGTTTACCAAAAAAATAGGAATAGACCTCGGAACTGCCAATACAATAGTTTTTGTTCCGGGAAAGGGATATATAATCAATGAACCGACTATTGTGGCTTTGAGTTTGCCGGATAATACCGTACTGGCGGTAGGCAGAGAGGCCAAAGACATGATTGGCCGGACGCCGGAAGACATTGTCGCTTACCGTCCCTTAAAAGACGGCGTGATTGCCGATTATTACATTACTAAAGCAATGCTTAGATATTTTATATCCAAAGCAGTCGGGTATTTTAATTTTTTAAAGCCGGACGTGGTGATTTCCGCTCCGGCCGGCATAACTCCTAATGAAAGGAGGGCGATTACCAGCGCCGCTAAAGAAGCCGGCGCCGCCGAGGCCTATATCGTTAAAGAACCGCTATTGGCCGCTCTGGGAGCCGGTATTCCGATAAATTCTTATTCCGGCAATATGATTATTAATATCGGCGGTGGCACTTCCGAAGTGGCGGTGGAGTCCTTGGGCAGCATTGTTTCCTGGTCCAGTTTGCGGGTGGCCGGCAACCGGTTTGACCAGGCAATTATGGATTACATAAAAAAGAAATATTCTCTGTATGTCGGGGAACAGACCGCCGAGCTGATTAAAATTGAAGTCGGTTCGGCTTTGCCTATCAGGGAAAAATTGGAAATTCATGTTCGCGGCCGGGATATGGTGTCCGGTCTTCCTAAGGACATTATGGTTAATTCCAATGAAGTTGCCGAGGCGCTTAATCCCCATTTATTGGATATTGCCGTTTCGGTGCAAAGCGTTTTTAATGAGACCCCGCCGGAGTTGGTGGCGGATATCATGGAAAGGGGGATTATCGTGTCCGGCGGCGGCGCCCAGTTAAGGAATATAGATGAATTTTTCAAGCAGATGAGCGGCGTGGAAACCTATATTGCCGAAGAGCCGCTTTTTTGCGTTGCCAAAGGCGCCGGAATGATTTTGAATCATTTGGATGTGTATAAACGGACATTGCTGAACAAGCGTTAACTAATAACTAACAACAAATAACCACAATTTAAAAATTAAAAAGCGATCACCTGATCACTTTTTGTTGTATAATATTATAATAGCAGCATTTTATGTTCATCGGCCACAGTCAATTAGTAAAAGATTTTAAAGAATTGGCAAGGCGCGGCAAATTAGCCCATGGCTATATTTTTTTCGGCGAGCCGGAAGTAGGGAAGTTTTATTTTGCCAAACATCTGGCGAATTTTTTGGAAACCGGCGAATTTTCTATTTCCAGCCGACCCTTGCAGGATTTAATGGTTATTGACTCAACCAAGAACTTGAAAACCGACGCTATCGGCATAGAGTCCGTTCGGTTAATAAAGAATTTTGTATATAAAAAACCCGCCGTTTCTTCTAAAAGAACGTTGGTTATAGATAATGCCGATAACTTAACCGACAAAGCGCAAGCGGCAATTTTAAAAATTACCGAAGAGCCCCCGGAAAACGCGTTCTTAATCCTTATTTTAAATAATCCGGATGTTCTTTTGCCGACGATTTTGTCCCGTATGCAGAAAATTTATTTCGGCCGGTTATCAAACAGCGAAATGGAGAATGTGATCCAGTCTTCGCATAAAGCTACGGCGGACAAGGCAAGAGACAAGAAAATTATAGATTTAGCTTGGGGGAGGCCGGGCAGGGCAATCCATTTGTTATCCGACTCGATTACCAAAAAGGCCGAGTCCTACGCCGAAAAATTTTTAAAATTGCAGGGTTATGCCCGTTCTAAGCTGATTAAAGAATTTATAGAGGAACAAAAAGAATTGTCCGAAGAAAAAGAGGGTAGTGGAGAATTATTATTGGATAGATTTTTTGAGTCGCTGATTCTTAAATTACGCGGCAATTTAATCAACAATGCCGGAACTCTCAAGTCGGCGCTCCATAGATTATTTTTGATAAAGAGTTATAATGTAAATAAGCGGATTCAATTAGAAGCTTTGTAGATTTGGATAATAATTTGTAGGTTAGTATCGGTCAAATGGATAAAATTTTCCCTCTAACACTTTTCATAATTTTTACCGGCATTCTGCTGTATTTTTTGCCATATGTTTGCCAAGCGCCAGGTTTTTAATTTTTAAGGCGATTTATGGATTTAAGCGGTTTTGAGCAAAAATTGAAATCTTTCGCGGAAGCGTTTAAGGGCGAGCTCCAGTCATTAAGAAGCAACCGTCCTTCTCCAAAAATGGTGGAGGATATTAAAGTTGATTATTATGGCCAGCTGACGCCGATTAAGCATCTTGGCACGGTTTCGGTCGTGCTGCCAAGGGAAATTGACATTAATGTTTGGGATAAGGGCGCGGTGGCGGCCGTTGCCAAAGCGGTGGAAACCTCCAGCTTGAATGTTCCCGCTAATGCGGACGGAAATTTGATTAGAATAAATTTGCCTCAGCTTACCGATGAGCGGAGAAAAGAATTGGAAAAAGTAGTGCGGAAAATGGCGGAAGAAACGCGGATTAAGGTTCGGGCCGCCCGCGACGAAGTTAATAAGGAAATTAAAAAAATGGAAGAGGACGACAGATTATCGGAAGACACCGCTTTTAAGCAGAAAGAAGAAGTTCAGAAATTAGTTGTTCAAATTAACGAAGAAATTGAAAATCTTTTGGAAAATAAAATAAAAGAAATTTTTGAATAAAAAAGAGTCAGTTTTTAAACCGACTCTTTTGTTCTTACGAATACAGTCATTCCCCACACCTGTTTAACTAATGTAATAAGTAATATTTCTTCAATCGGGATTTCTTCAGTAAATTGAGCCGTGAGCAATTGGTCTTCGGTATCCCCAAAACCGGCATGGGTAAGATGAATTCTTTCATTATCGTGCCGTATCCAGCCGTATTTCGCGTGGCAGAAATCCCCATTTTTTAAAAGAACAGATATGTTAGAGCAGTCGTGGGTTGGCAATTCTTCCAGCCACCAATCCTTCTTTTGAGTTGGCTGCATACTGCCTCCTTTTTCGTAAACTTACATTAAATGTAAGCATATCTATAATTACTTGTCAATCTTACGCCCGCTTCTATTTTCTGTTAGATTATAGTCAGTTGTCTTGTCAATGGAATATGGAGAAATGGAATGAAACGGTTAGTGAAGCAGGCATTCTGCGCATTAAGTATTTTTCTGTTTAATTCTTGCTGGGCGCAAGCTGAATATGCCGACCCGATTATCGGCCTTATTTTTCCGGGAATCGGGATTGAATATGTTGACCGGTTGCCGGATGGTCATTTGCGCAAAAACAAGCCGCGATACGGCAAGTTTGATTGGCGGCCCAAAGAATCGGCGCATTTTATAATTTACACTTATGGTAATGATGAACTGGCTAATTTTTTTTTGAACGAAGCGGAAAAAGTTTATGCCGAATTTTGCGTTAAACCCGGCGTTTGCTATTCTGCGGATAAGTTTAAGATTGAGATTCACAGTTCAGCCCGCGATTTTGAAGAGACCAATCTGATTTTTGGATTAGTGCCGAAAGGATTAGGTGGAAGGACGGAAATGATTAAACGCAAACGGGTTACGGTGGCTTTTCGCGATTCCGTTGTCGGATTTAGGCGGTTGTTAAGGCATGAATTGGCGCATCGTTATCATGCCGAATTAATTAAATTGTCGCTTTTTGATTTGATTAACGGCAAAGACATTCCTTCATGGTTTATAGAAGGAGCGGCAGAACATTTGTCCCATAAATGGGATGCCGCCGGAGAATTGGAAATAAGAGACGCCTACATTAATGATTATCTTGCCCGGCCTTCTGATGAAATGAGTTGGTGGTCCAATGGCTTGGTTTATAAGCAGGGAGAATTCGTCCTTCATTATTTGGCGAAAAAATATCAAGATAAAGGCGATGTGGTTAGCGCCATTTTTAAAGAAAGCAAAGAATTGAAATTTGAAGAGGCCTTTTATAAGGTTATCGGAAAAACTCTGGAAGAATTTGATGACGAATTGCGTCAGTATATTGAGAGCCGGTATTATCAGATACGGGCTAAAACGGATATTGTCGGCGAAACTAAGGAATTGGACGAAGCAGTTTTATTAGCTGTCAATAAAGAATCTTTTGTTACCCGGAAAAATGTTTTCGGCCGGAATCGGCTTTCTGTAAATTGGACTGACGGAGATAGGGTTTATTCTAAAAAACTGGCGGACGATGTTCGGATAAAAACCGTTTCTATCAGAGGTTTTGGCCTGGAAATAGAGCCGGAATTCGGCTATCAGGAACAGGGCGCGTCTTTTGCTTCAGCCGATGTTGTGGTTTACGCCGTTGATATTGGCGGTAAAGACGCCATTATCAGCCAGCAGTTTTCTTTTGACAAAAAAAATAAAGAATTCATTTTGGGCGATAAAGAAATTTATCGTCCGGAAGGAATTCGGGATATCCAATACCCAGTTGTGATCGGTAAGGACAAAATCGCTTTTGTCGGACGCAAAGATGTTTTCGCGGAAATTTATGTATTTGATAAATCCAGCAATAAATTGGCGCAGCTGACTTCCGCCCGAAGGACTTATCGCGGGCTTTCTTATTCGGAAAAACTTAATCTTTTAGTTACTTCCGTAGAGAATGAAATTTCTCAATCATATGATTTGGCTGTTTATGACTTACGAAAGAATGACGATTTTCGTTTACTTGCCCAAACTGATGAAAATGAATTTTCCGCGGAGTTTTCTCCGGACGGCGAAAAATTGCTTTATGTAAGCGATAAGGGGTTAGTCCATAATATCTATCTTTATGATTTCAATCGAAAGGAAAATGTCCAATTAACTGATGTGAAAATCGGAGTGTTCCGCCCGCATTGGTTTGGCGGCGAAGGAATGCTTTTTAACGCGTTTTCCGAAGGCCGATTATTCGTGAAAGGCGCGCCGGTTAATATTTCTGCTGAAGAAGTGAAATTTTCTTCCGGCGCGGATAATAATTATCCGGCAGGCGCGGTTGCCGAAAATGGATTATTGATTAAGAAATTCAGTTCTTATCTTCCAGAATCGGAAGAGCTGTCTGTTTTTGAAGCTATTGCTTCTTCGGACGGAACTAAAGCGCTGTTTTTAGCCAATAAAAAATTATCAATGGAAAAATTGAAGCGTGGCGAGTCGGAAATAGAATTTTATCTGGCGGACAGCGCTTCAACGGAAACCTTAAAATTTACCATTGAAGAATTTAAGCGGCTGGAAGAATTCGGGAAAGTTGAATTTTTAGCCGGTTCCAATATCTTGCTTCAAAAAGACATTACTTTGATACAGCAAAAGAAAGAAGGCAACAGCTATTACGAAACAGAATTTGATTATAAAGAGTCGTATGTTTATGATTGGAAATCCGAGAAACTTTACGAATTGGAAATAGAACAGCCGATTAATTTATTCGGCTGTCCGCCCACCATTTTTAAAATTTCCCCTGAAAGCCGTTATCTTGCCTGGACGGAATGCACCTGGAATGAAAATAGCAGGATTATGATTTACGATTCGTTAGAAAAGAAGAAATCGGAGCTTAATGCCGAGCTTTATAAGGTATTTGATTTTGAATTTACTGCCGGTGGGGAGTTATTTGTTTTTGACCAGTATCGGACTTTTAGGGTTAGTCGGATTCGGGCGGCGACTAACAGCCAGAGCGTTTGGAATATAGAATCGCCGGACTTGACCGAATCTGAAAACGGACTTGCCTGGTATCCTCTGCCGGACGGAGAAAGGATATTCTTTCTTTCTTATCGTGAAGAGCAGAAATCTCATGAATTATTGATGCTGGATACCCGTTTTAGCAGCGCCAGTGTCATTAGCCGAAATATTCCCATTATTAAGCAAGCGGCCGTTATGGAAGATAAATTTTTAGTGGAAACCGTTAATCAGTTCGGTTTAAAAAGAATTTTGACAGTAGATAAGAGCGGTAAGGTGGAAATTCAGGACGAAGCTCTTTCTTATGCGGTTCGCCGTTCTTCGTTTTCCGACGCCGAAAGAAATTTATTATCCCGGCAGGAATTAGATGCCAGCCGTAAAATAAAAAATAAGGAAAAGAAATTGGATAGGTTTCCGCGATTGTATGATAAGCACGGAGCGGCCGTAATAGGTGTAAACAGCAGAGGAGGCGCGGGCGGTTTTGTAGTTTTAGAGATGGTTGCCTTGGATGAACTTAATAATAAAGCGGTGGTCGCGAACTTATTTCTTCAACGCTTTAATCAGGGATTCGCGGATGTCAGTTATTACAATTTTACTACCGGACGGTCTTTGAATCTTAATTATTGGAATTTTGACGCTAATCGCCAGCGATTGGATGTTGGCATATTCCAAAATATATTTATTCATCCTTTAATAAATTGGGACATAACCTTGAAAGAAGAATATGTTAGTTTAAACGGAAATTTATTAACTCAGTGGTGGCGGACAAAATTGGAAACAACTTTTAGTTTGGATACGACTATTAGCGATTGGCACGGTCCGCATTCCGGTTTTGCGGTATTTAGCAGAATGGCGGTCGGATTGGATAATTGGTCGCGCTATCAAGGCGCTGACGCGAATTTAGATGTAAGATATTATTGTCCATTTACTAAGCGTTCCGGATTAGCGTTTAAATTAGCTGGCGGCTACAGTTTTGGCCCGACGTCCACTGTCTTTGTTTGGGGCGGCAATTCAACTTTTCGGGGCGTGCCGTTATTCAGCCAAAGCGGCAATGCTTATGCCCTTAACAGCAGCGAACTGCGATTTCCGATGCTGGACTTGGTTGGCGCGAAAATCAGCGGTCCGGTTGACGAAGCATTTCAGTACCTTATAAGATATTTTGATGTTCGGGGCGGATTATATAATGATGTCGGCGATATCTGGCATACTAAAAAATCCGTTTTTGGGCAAGAACGGGAGAAATTCAAAATTCAGCAGAGCGCCGGCATTTTCGTAAATGTGCCTACGGCGTTCGGATTAAATTTGAGATTCAATAAAGGATATGTCGGAGAGAAAGGATGGAATTTCTGGCTTGGCTATAATTGGTAAAATAAACGCCCCGACGCGCATCGGGGCTTTTTTATTCTTGCAACTTTTTTAATTTGGGTTTATAATATTCCAATAATGTCCGTTGATAATTCAGGAGGCAAATCATGTCCTTTGTTATGGCAGTATTTTTACGGCTGGGAATTCTTGCCGCAGTTGCCGGTTCTGTTTTTCTTTATTTCGAAGACCGGAGAGGATTGGATTTTCTTTTTGCCGCCGGCCTTTTAATGGGTTTTGGCTTTGCTATCCCTTATGCTTTAAAAAAATGGAAGGAAAACAGAAATAAACCGCTGTTTGGCCCGCCCGCCGATTAATCGGCGGGTTTTTTATTTATATAGAGTCATACTCAACTAAATGACGATCGTCAATTAGTTGAGTAGTGTCCAGGTTCAGATACATAGTGACCACTTAGGTTTGTAGGGTAATAACATCTTTTGTCGACAATCGACTGGTTTGCCGCTTCTCCAAATATTGATTCGGAGTCAAATAATCTAATGCCTGATGGG
>Ga0209541_10000901_pt1 | contig 59038 bp, 54 predicted proteins | sample RifCSPlowO2_01_FD_184027 | JGI IMG/M metagenome (GOLD analysis project Ga0209541, IMG submission 184027) | Groundwater microbial communities from Rifle, Colorado - Rifle CSP2_plank lowO2_0.1 (SPAdes) (version 2) | ecosystem: Environmental > Aquatic > Deep subsurface > Groundwater | place... | reverse complement strand
AATCTGATTAGTGAGAATGGTATCTTTTATTTTTTTATAAGAATATTTCTGTCCATCACACTCAATTTCTTTTGTCGTATACGACGCAACAAAAATCTGGCCATATAACTGGAAAGTGATTCCGGCCGCGCCTAACGCTGTCTCCATGCTGACATACGAGGGAGTATATATTTTTGTAGCCAACTCATATTTATCGTAATTCTTGTCTTTAGAATAAATACCCCTGCGAATAGAATTCATTTTGCTCGCCTTTACATAGCGGTGAATCTTTTTCTTGACGAAATTTACATCGGATTCTCCCCAAAGCAAAACAAGGTCTTTAAAAGTAAAGACCGTTTTCTTGGATCTCATTAAGTCTAAAATGTAGTCTTTTTCCATAAATTGATGGTTTGTGCCATATTGGTACCCAAATATGGGTACCTTTGGTTTAAATTATATGCTATACTCGAGATATGTGCAAGGGCTAGTTATGTAGGTAATTGGTCTGCATTTCCACAATATGACAATAATGCCTTCAAAATGGTTTCTAACCGAGTAATACAGATGTTGGGAGAAAATATAGACGAAAATACAACATTAGAACCGCCAAAAAAGCCCACCAATAATGGATGCGACAAGCTCATCATAAAAGGGAAAAGCGCCGCTTTCGGCGATGCTTGTCCCGTCATGCTCCATACCCTGAACGAAATCCGAACTTTTTTTAGCGAAAATCCGGATGCTGAATTCTGAACCGCCTCGCTTCGCTCGGCGGAACGCTCGGGCGCGGCGGAATTCCCCCCACCCCCCCCTTCCGCCGCGCCCTCGCTTGGGCTGGCCTTTTTTTCGGCGGATTTGGAGAGCGTGCCAATTTCATTGGCGCACCGCCTCAAAATTTTCTACGATTATCATTCGTTATTTTTTAACTATTTTTGCCACTTCTCTAATATTTTTATTTGATTCTTTTACGTATTCAGGTTTAATTTCTGTTCCTAGATAATTTCTCTTGTGTAGGAGAGCTGCGACAGCAGTAGAACCTGAGCCCATAAATGGGTCCAAAATAACGTCCCCCTCTTTACTGAAAAGTCGTATAAACCATGACGGCAATTCAATTGGGAAAACTGCACTATGATTTTTGTGAGAAGAAGATTCGACGGCTGATTCAAACACATTACTCAAATATAACCTGTGCTCTTCTTCAAAAATTATTACGTTATGGGGGAAAACTTTCTTCTTATTAAGCCATTTTGAAACATTGCGGCCTAAATGATCGTTATTTTTAGAAATGTGTCTAATAAAATCATTTTTGCTCATTGATTTGAAACGTTTTTCTGCCCAGTTCCCAATTGGAACCTTAACTGCATCTTGATACATTTTGAAGTCTTTTTGTTTAGTAAAGTGTAAGCAGCGCTCCCATGAATCACGAAATCGATTCGGCCATTTACCAGGAAATGAATTCTTCTTATACCAGCAATATTCTTCAATCCAAAACCATCCTTGCTTTCTCAATTCCAAAATTAATTCTAAAACATAAATCTCACGTTCTCCATTTTCTGGATGTTCTTTTATGTTTAGAATAAATGAACCATCATCTTTTAGTACTCGATAAAGCTCTTTTGCGATCGGCAAAAACCATTGAACATATTTATCAGGAGGGGTGCCTCCATATGATTTTTTTCTCTTTTCTGCGTATGGAGGCGAAGTAATTATTAAATCAATACTTCTGTTAGGAAACAGTATTTTATCTGATAATAAAATGCTGCAATCTCCTTCGTAGACTTTATTTAAGTGTTTGCTATTTTTCTGATATTTCATATGTGTCAGTTTGGATTTCAAACTTTGGATCTTTCATGATGCCCTCTGTTGGGTTTTGAAATACATAAATCTCCGTTGGTTTTTTGTCTTTAACGCAAACATAATAAATGTAGTAATTATTCCTAAGTCTTTTTGCCGTTTCAAACTCATTTCGGCTGAAGAAATAATTTATTGGCGTTGGCTTGCCAGCCTTTACCTCGATGAATCTATCGTGGGTTTTACTACCTTTATCATTAAAAGACGCGATATCATATCCTGCCGCTATATTTCTTAATGCCACGCGATCAACTCTTTTTGACTGCTCTGCTGCGCCTATACCGCTAAGTCGATTACATTCATTTTGCAACACATATTCTTCTGCGATATTTGCAATTTCCTTTTTTGCTGCTTCTGATTTTTCAAATACCTCTGGCGTTACAACCATCATGGTGTCCGCAACAATACCTTCCAAAAAACCAATGTACTGGGATGATAATTCAATAGTTTCCTTTTTTTCTATCAAAATATCCAACTGTATTAGAAGCCTAAGAAAATCCTGACCTGGAATTTTTAAGGCTTCTTCTTTTGATAACCACAATTCTCCATTTGAACCTCTACGGAAATTGTATAATATTTTTTTAACCAGGTCCAGTATGTTTGAAGCTAAAAATACTTCTCTGCTTAAAAATTCTTTTTGTCGACGATTTGGCTCTAAAATAAACGCTTTTTCTTTTTTATCGCTCAAATCTAAAAACTTTTTGCCTAAAGTGTGCAAATAAAGTTGCTTCTTCTCTTGTCGGGCTAAATTGGCGTTAACACAAAAATCTCTAGCCTCATCAAACACATCTCTAACTGGGTACACATACTGAGTCGTGTAATACTCTGCGGCGTCTTCTTCTTTAGCGCCAGCGCCAGTTTCTAGAGCACTTACTGAAGCAAGAAATCGAGTAATTGTTTGAATTTCGCTTATCATTTTTTAAGATCATTTATGGTGGCCGCAAAATCTTTTTGCGCGTCCCCGGAAACATCGCTAATCTCATCTAAATTTGACTCAAGATTTAACACCTCGAAATCTTCATTAAGAACTTTTGCCATCCGGGCTCTTTTTTCGTCTAACCTTCTATTTATGGTCTCATCAATAGTATCTTCCACCTGTAATAAATAATAATGCGTTTTACTGGATGGGTCCAGCCCTACACGGTGAATTCGATCCAAGGATTGCATATATTGCCCGGCATTAAATGTTCTATCGACATAAATAGCATCATGACAAACGTCGTGGAGAGAAATTGACTCCCCGCAAGCTCCAGGGTTAGCAATTAAAATTCTACACGAAGGATCTGTTTTGAATCTCTTGATTCTTAACTCTCTATTATCAATTGAGTCTTGCTCTTCATTTATTGGAACATCTCCGTAAATAACGACTGGATTAAAATCTTTTAAATGCTTTGCTAGAATATTTAAATTTTTTATCCAAACTGACCAAATTAAAAGTTTTTTATGCTTGTCCTTCCGTAATAGATGTCGTGCTAATTTTTCCGCAGCAACTATTTTAATTGGTATTTCAAAGTTACTATATCGTTTGATTCCTTCAATTATCGAAGGTGCAATATCTTGAAACATTTTGTCTTTTCGTATTTCAGGCATCTTAAATTCCTCTGATTTTTCAAAAAGAAGCGTAGGGTTCGAAGCGGCTTGCATTAGTCGAATCATGATAGCCTTGCGTAACTCGGTCAAAAATATTCTATCTGTCTTTGCATATTTCAGTTCCTCAAGACCAGCATATCTTAAACTATCGTATATTTTTTTCTGTAATTTGTGCGGCTTAACCATCACCGACTTATATATTGGATCAGGTAAGTTAAGGTCTTTTTTCTTTATGCGTCGATAATACGGCATCAGCTTCTCTCGCAGTAATTCTTCTGCACCGCTTCGCTTAGTAAAACCCTTAAACTGTGCTTGCGTCCCTACAATTTCTGGATCAAGAAAATAAAATTGACTCCATAAATCTAGTAATGAATTTGGCACTGGAGTCCCAGTAAGAATCGCTCTTCTGGTGGCTTGTGCTGCTAATTTTCGTACCGCAAAAGACCAAACTCCACCCTCAAATCTTTTGATATTATGAGATTCATCGAGCACCAACAAAAACCTGAAATTCTTCAATAAATTTGAAATCTCAGATACATCAGAAGCTACTGTTTGATATGTCGTTATAAAAATTTCGTGTTTCTCTGGTGCATGATAAATCCTTACGCGTCGGTGCTTAGGTCCAGTAATACGTGCAATGTGTGGCTTTTTATCAAAACATTTTTCATATTCTTCCGCCCACGCTAGGTATGCGGCGCTTGGAGCAATTATGAATAACTTTTGGACATCACCCACCGCCCTCAGCCGAGAATAAGCCGCATAAAGCATAGTGGTCTTTCCACTGCCGGGTACAGAAAAGTTGGCCGCGTACGGCAAATTAACCATCAAACGTACAGGCTCCTCTTGATAGTGCTTGAGGGTACGCTTAAATTCTACTGATGCCAGTTCCTCGGAAGATATTAATTTAGTCTTTAGTAATCGTTTCGCTTTAATTTTTAGTATTTCGCGACTTTTTAAATCATCGTTGGCTCTTTTAATCAGTTTTGCCGCTTCTTTATCTGTCGTATACTGTATTTTCTCGCTTACAAATAAATCAATAACATTTCTGACGACATCAAAAAGTTTTGAATTCGAAAGATTTTCTGTTTCTAAAATATATTGATTAGAACCTATAGAATAAAATCCGAGCGTTAACTCAAAAATTGTAATTAATGAAGAACCCCCTAAATCCTTGGGGGTCGTTATGATAAATCTTTTTTCATTGAGGTCAAACAAAAGATGTACTTTCATTTTCTTATGTTTTATACATATTACCACTACTTCTTCAGCAACTTGGTAATTATACTCGAAATTTCTTTGAGGTTTTTTCTAATTTCGGGTGTAATCGTGACCTGTTGATCTTGAAATATTTTAATTTTGCGAAAAATCTCTTCAATAACTTTATTCTGCTGTTGCTTTTTATTTAAACCAGTACCGCTAGTATTTACATCGTCAATTCTTTCCTTGAATTCTGCAGGATCAATTGCGCCTCTTCTCACCTTGGTGAAGGCATCAAAGTAGGCTTCCACAACGGCAGGATGGAGCGCAGATCTGCCAAATGCTCTCAGGTCTCGGTAAGTACATCCGGATTTAATATATTCGAATTGAGTATCGAGTAGTTTTTTTATCTCAGGAGCGCGCCGACCTTCGTTAGTAAACTTCCTGATATTTTTTTCAACCTCAGTTATTATCTCTGTAATTTTTTCCTGTTCAATTTTCCTATAGTCAATCCTGCCATACGCGTACTTCGAATAATCCTCGAGAAGCTTAAGCTGATTCTTGTGCTCAATGACCTCTTTCTCTTTCTTGCCTAATAATGCAGCTAATTCCCTGATTGGAACGCCTTTATCCAGCCCATCCTTTATTCCCAATAACACGTTAATGGCGGGGTAATCTGCCATATAATCTTCACCATATTGTTCTCGCACTTCAATTTTATATATTTCTATGGCGCTGACATTGCGCGGTAATATAACAACTTCTAACCAGTTATATCTGTCGTCAGCTGTTTCTATATATAAATCCATCAAAACCGCCATTCTTCTGTTAGCATTTATGACAACTCCAGCCGCCGTTATAATTCCAGGTTGTAGTTGCCCCCTACTTATCAAGTCTTCTTTTAACCTTTTAGTGTCTGAGGGGGATTTATCAAGTAATATACGTCTAACCATTTCCGCGTCTTGGGAATTTTTTGTATCCAATTTTCGATCCAGTTCTTTTTCCAAGGTCAATAGATCGGCCGCAAAACGGCCATTTTCAATATTAAAAAAGAGAAACTTAATTGGTAGTCGAAAGATTTCTAAATCCACAACCCGCCCCTCAATCACCAAACGATGTGAGCGACCCGTCCTAGCATTCGGATGGCTTTCTATGTAGGCATTAATACGTTTTTCGTGCTCGCTTTTTATTGACATAGTAATTTAGATATATAGTTTAGAATAGCTATATTTAACCACTATTTTGATTGTTTTGCAAGTATAAATTGGCTTTCGTTTGTTTCCTTTATCTGCAACATAGCACGTTGGAAGACCCGTAAATAATCTTCTTTATTGACTCTAGTTGGAACTCCGTGCGGCTTCATGCCAACGTTTCTTAAACGTACACGGAAGTTCTTAAATATAAATGGATGAATATAGAAACTTTTACTAAATTTTTGCCCAAAAAGATTTTTAATTTTCAGCCGCTCCTCTTTCGAGGAATTATTAGATGAAAGCACAAAGCCAATAGCTATAAAAGTCCTATCTTCCACTGAACGCAACATGATTATTGAACCAGGCGCAGGATTCAACTTGTTGCTGTACGGATACGGATTATTAGGATTTTGGAAAGCGTGAGGTAGATTGATATTTTTATTACGAATCGGCCATTCATATATTTCTGCGGGTTTCTGAAATATACGAACTAAATCTGGGGGCGTAACAGTATCTAAATTAGATAGTCTACTTTTCCGTTTTTTTCTCCGCCCCACTCTCTTAGTCTCTAATTTTTTCTGATCTTTCTTCAAAAACGGAAAATCATGTAAATCTTTTGCCTGTTGAAGAAGTACTTTTTCCAAATATGTGCCGTCTTCTTTTGTCCACAGAAATGGACTAGAAGCTAGTCTGGCCTTATAGGCAAGTCCAGAGCCGCCCCTGTCTAAATCTTTCGTAACAGATAAATTATTCCAAATAATATCGCTATTTATAGGTATCGCCTTTTCAAGCGGTAACCATACCAGCGGCTCGACATTAAAGCGGAGAATAAAGGGATCGTTTTTATTTTTAAAGATAGGTGTTATGTCGATGAAATATTTGCTTTTTACTTCTAATATACCGACGAATCTCATCAGTTTCGTAACGTAGCAGATCAGCCTATCTCCTGAACCAATATCCTGATTTTCTACATAGGTTTTTCTAGAGACACGAAAGCCGCTTATATTACGCCCCGATTTTTCAAAGGCCCTCGTGGTTTCCGGAGAAAATAAATCTATGTAATAATTCATATTTCTACTTTATTAAATCATCCACGCCAACATCTAACGCTTTTGCGATCTTGGACAGCGTTTCTATGGTTGGATTGATGTTTGCTCCCGATTCAATCTTGATGATTGTGTTATAGGTAACATCGGCAAGCTTTGAGAGCTTGTCCTGCGAAATACCGAGCTTGCTTCGGTATTTTTTGATATTATCTGCAATTTTTGAATTGAACCCAAAAAATCTTGGCAAATACTATACAATCTGCCTGCCGAGGCGCGAAGCGCCGAGGCATCAAACTCGTTTTGTCCTAACTGGCTCCCCGGGCAGGGATCGAACCTGCGACCGTCTCGTTAACAGCGAGCCGCTCTACCGCTGAGCTACCGGGGAATGTCTTTTTTAATATACTAAAAATCTGGCTTGTGCACAACTGATTGAGCAGATTTGTGATGGGGGAGTATAATGAAATTATTATGAAAAAGTCAATTTTTTGGTTGGGTTTTTTTATTGTTTTGGGCGGCATTTTGCCAGCATTGCCTGCGCTGGCTATCTCTATCAACAGCGGCCCGCAGGCAGTTAACGTTATGGGTTCCGGCGCGCAGATTACGTGGACAACAGACGAGGCGTCTGATTCTATGGTTAATTATGGGACAAGCCCGGGAGCTTATACTTATTCTTCTTCCAACAGATGTGACGCAGGAGGATATGTGACCAGCCATTGCATAAACCTGACGGATTTGGCTTATAGCACAGTTTACTATTATAAAGTTATTTCTTCTTCTGTTTACGCGACCGGGCAATTTACTTCGGCTTCATCAGGTGGCGGAGGAAACGGAAGCGGCTCAATCCCGTCTGCGCCTTCAAATTTGATGGCCGACCCCGCTCCAACGGCTTCGGCTGTTTATCTTAAATGGACCGATAACGCCACTAACGAAGACAAATTCAATATTGACAGAAAATTTTCCAGCGAGTCGCCTTGGACATTTTTGACGCAAATTACAGTCGCAAACACGACAACCTACACCGATTCTACAGTAAGCGCGGGCACAACTTATGATTACAGAGTGCAAGCTTGCCTCTCCGGATACGGATGTTCGGAATATGCTTATTTGTATGGAGTTTCAACGCCAACATCAAGCGGGGGCGGAGGAAGTACCGGAACTAGCGGCGGCGATACTAGTAGCGGCGGCGGAGGTGGCGGAGGTGGCGGCGGCACGTCAACTTATGGAGACGCAACTTTGTATGGCAAGATTTTAGATTCTTCAGGAGCAGTAGTAGTAAATGCTCAAGCGGGCCTTTACACAGCCGATAAGTCTGTTTCTTACGGAGCGTCTTCTGATTCTCAAGGAGCTTATTTTATCAGAAACGTACTTGCGGGAAGTTATAAACTACAGGTCTGGCCGCCTTACGGGTCAACTGGGTTTGTAAGCCCCGCTATAATTGACATTGCTTTGGGGTTGGGCGAGACGGTAAACAAAAATTTAATTTTTTCTAAAGCCTCTAAAACCGTAAAAGGAAAAGTTTTGGACGTTGCAGGCAATGCGGCGAAAAACGCTTTCGTATCTGCTTTCAAAAAAGACACGGGTTCATATTTGCAGACACAAACCGACTCAGATGGAAAATATGTGCTTTTAGTTTCCGGCGGCTCATGGGAAATAAGTGTTTACTCACAAGTCCAGCCTGCGGATTGGATTTATAACCAGCCTCCGCAGTCTGTAGTATTCGGACAGGACGCAACCGCCGAAGAGAAGATTTTAGATTTCACCGTGGTATTTGCGGATTCGTCAATAAAAGGCAAAATTTTAAAACCTGATGGCACTGTGCCTTCATTTAACACTGTGTTTGTAAATGTTCAGGGCGCTGCAGGTTTTGGGTTCGGAGGTCCAATCGATAGTTCGGGATCATTTGCGGTTAGATTGCCAGCGGGCACTTATGGCATATTTATTCAAAGCAATGATCAAAATCTTATAGGCCCCAAAATTCCTGATGTTACGGTAGCCAAGAGCGAGGTTAAAGATCTGGGCCAATTGATGCTGCTTAAGCCAAGCAAAATAATAAAAGGCAAGGTAACAAAAGAAGACGGGTCCGGAGTTGCTGACGCTTTTGTTAACGTTTTTAATCAGGATACAAAGATTTCCGTTGGCGTCCAAGCTGATTCTCTGGGCAATTTTTCGCTTGCTGTCACGGGCGGCTTATGGGAAATCTATGTGCATTCTGCTTCAAAGCAGCAGGGAGAAGAGGCGTGGATTTATAATCAGCCTTCTCAATCAATAATTTTTGCGAACGACACAAGTTTGGAAGAAAAAATTATTAATTTCAAAGTTATTTCAACTGATACTGCCGTTTCCGGCAAAGTATTGAGGCCTGATGGGATCGCTCCGTCACCGGACACCACATTTATAAGCTTTAACCGTACGGATGGATTTGGATACGGCGCGCCGATAGGAGCGGATGGCACGTTTAAAGTGCGATTGCCGGCCGGGAGTTATAATATCTTTATTCAAAGCCGAGAATCCGGCTTTGTTGCGCCCGACGTCCCGCCGTTTACTTTAAAGAGCGGCGAGTCAAAAGATTTAAGTGATATTTACCTTATCAAAGCCACGAAGCTCATTAAAGGAAAAGTGGTCCGGCAGGACGGGCGACCTGTTGCAGATGCAGTAATAAATGTCTTTAAGCGGGACGGCCCCGGAGGGATTGAGGCGCAGGTTAATTCTTTCGGAGAATATTCAATTTATCTGGCAGGAGGTTTTTGGGAAATTATGGCGCGCCCCCTTTCGGAGTCCGCGAGCTGGACTTACAATCAGCCGCCGCAATCAGTGGTATTTTCGGAAGACAGCGCGCCCGAAGAAAAAACTGTTGATTTTACAGTGCTTACGGCCGATGTGACCATAAAAGGCAAAGTCTTAAAACCGGACGGTTTGCCGCCTGCGCCAGATACTGTGTTTATAAATATTGACGTGGAGGGCGCCAAGGATTTTGGCGTGCCCATGCCAAGTTTCGGCACGCCTCTTAATGCCGCGGGAGAATTTATTGCAAAAATTCCTGCAGGAACTTACGTTCCATCCATGTATGTCAATGTGCAAGGATTGCTTGCGCCAAAACTTGACGCTTTTAGCGTAGTAAGCGGCCAGACAAAAGATTTTGGCACAATCACGTTGCTAAAGGCAAGCAAGACTATTAAGGGCAAGGTTGTAAGAAGCGATGGCGTAGCAGTAAACGATGCTTTTGTCGGAGCCAACCGCGTTGATGGCAAAGATTCGGTGCAGATTCAAACAGACTCCGCCGGTTCTTACACTCTTTTGGTAGGTGGCGGGCTTTGGGAGATTTACATATATCCTGTGGCCAAAACTGCCAATTGGGTTTATGTAACGCCGTCGAGCCAGGTTCTTTTTACAGATAATGCCGCTCCGGAAGAAAAAATTATCAATTTCACCGTAGTACCGGCAGACGCCACTATCAAAGGTAAAGTTTTAAAACCCGACGGCTCCGCGCTGCCCGCAGATACGATTTTTGTTAGCTTTCAGGGACAGGCAGGGTTTGGAGGCGGCGCGCAGGTTGAATCCAACGGCAATTTTTTGGCCAATATCCCTGCCGGCGCTTACAATATTATGGTACACAGCCAAAACAAGGAATTCGCGGCGCCTGATATCGCGGCTGTAAGCGTTGCAAAGGGAGAAACAAAAGACATTGGAACAATAACGCTTGTCAAAGCCACCAAATTCATTAAAGGCAAGGTTATGCTCTTAGATGGACGAGGAGTCGCAAATGCGTTTGTAAGCGCATTTAGAAAAGAAACACAAAGCTGGATTGAAGCCAAAACGGACAGCGCCGGCAATTATTCCATACAGGTTCTTGGCGGAACTTGGGAAATTAACATTCATCCGGATTTTGCGATTTCCGACTGGATTTATAATCAGCCGCCGCAGATTGTGGCATTTGCCGCGGATTCGTCCGTGGAGGAGAAGATTGTTAATTTCACCGTGGTCTCGGCCGATGCAGTTATAAAAGGCAAGGTTTTAAAATCAGACGGAACCTTTCCTACGCCAGGCACTGTATTTGTTGGTTTTAGGAGTTCCGCTGGCGTTGAGAGCGGAGGACCCGTGGATGGGAGCGGCAACTTTTTGGTGAAGGTCATTGCCGGAACCTATCAAATGTTTATTCACAGCCAAGATCCAAAAGTATCTTCTCCTGACCTGCCGCCGGTAACTATAGCAAGCGGTGAGACGAAAGACATCGGTGAGGTAAAATTGATTGCGAGATCCGACCGAATCAAAGGCAAAGTCGCAGATAAAGACGGCAAAGCCATCGTCGGAGTATTTGTTGATGCTTATCAGCAGGACAAGGATAATTATTCAAACTCTAAAACAGATGCGAATGGAAACTTTGAGCTTTTTGTGACTCCGGGGATTTGGGAGGTCATTGCGCGGCCGGATCCTTCGTTGAGATTTTTTAGCGCAGAGCCCCCGAAGCAAATTACGGTCGTCTCCGGCGCGGTGTCTGTAGTCAATTTTACCTTGTTACCCGCAGATTCAGTTCTTTCAGGCCAGATTGTAGATGAAAAGGGGAATTTCATATCGGACATTTTCGGATTCGTAGGTCTTTCGCAGAAGATTGAATTCGGGTCTGGATTGGGCGGCCAGGTAGATCGCGGCTCATTTCTATTCCCCGCGCCTTCGGGTTCGTATACCGCGTTTCTTTTTCTGCCTCCGGAATCTCCATACACGGCCGGCGCACCTCAAACAGTTACGCTGGAGGCTGGTAAAACAACTGACATAAAAATTTCTGTTTCCAAAAACAATTCGCAAATCGCAGGCAGCATTATGGATGATGCGGGGAAAGCAGTTACCGGTTTTAAAGCGCAAGTTTTTGCAACAAGCAAATCCGGCGCGTGGCAGGAGGCGGCAGTGGAGGCGACAACTGGAAAATACGTTTTGAGGGTTGCGCCGGGAACTTGGTATTTGGGGTACCAAATTGATCCGGCTTCCGGTTTCATTTCCTCCCAGCAGCCAACGGTTGAAGTTGCGGTCGGGCTCGATGCTATTGTCACCAAAAACCTGATTGTTAAAAAAGCCGGCTCCATAATTTCCGGGCAGGTTACTGCTCCTTCCGGGATTGGATTGGCTCATGTCTTTCTGGCTGTTTCTTCAACAGGTTTTGAAAGCGTAATTGAAAGCGGGACCGAAGAGGCCTTTAAGAGTATTTTTGTGGCAGGAGGCGAAACAGATGCAAATGGCTTCTATAAAATTGCGGTGCCGGCAGGTTCTTACTTTGTAAAAACTTTCGTAAATCCAGAACAGGGTTTCATAAACGCGCAGGAACAGAAGATTACTATTGTTGAAGGAGAGACCAAAACAGTCAATTTTCAGATGTTAAAAGCCGATCTTCGCATAGAAGGAATGGTTTTATTTGGAGAAAAGCCAATAGCAGATAGCTTTGTGTGGGGCTGGTCAGAGCGCGGAGGGTATCAGGAATCTTTTTCAAGAAGCGACGGGTCTTATGCGCTTAACATAACAGCTTCAACCACATGGAGAGTCGCTGCTTCAAAAGAGATCAATGGGGAATTTTATAAATCGAGCGAAATCAGTGTTAACGTAGGATCTACAACTATAAAACAAGATCTTGTTTTAAAAAAAGTAAGCGCTGCTCCGCAAACAAAAGTGCAATCGGCGGATGCCTCAAGGCCGATGATGATATCTGTGCCGGAAGGGCCTACGGTTGTGGCGCCGGCCAGTTCGGTGTCCGCCGGCGGGTCGGTCAGCATAAGTATTACTCCGGATGCAAGAGTAGCTTCTCAGGGCGAAGTAAAAGTAGTCGGGCTCGCGTTTAATATCGAGGCTCGCGATGAACAAAGACAAATAGTATCGGAATTAAATTCTTCGGTGACAATAACACTGCCTTATACGGAAAAAGAAGTTAGCGCTCTTGGAGTAAAAGAAGCAGAGCTGACCATCGGGTTTTGGGAAGAGACCGCAGCTACATGGAAGCCGCTGGAAAACTGCGTGGTTAACGACCTGCAGAATAACGTTACTTGCTCAACTTCTCACCTTACGCGCTTTGCCATTGTGGCAGCGGCGGATATTATCCCGCCTGCAGCTCCGTCGAATATCAAGGCTGAAACAATTGGAAAGGGGCTTGTAAAACTCTCATGGATAAATCCGGTCAAAGACTTTAATCATGCAAAAATTTATAGATCAGAAAAGAAAAACGATCTCGGCTCGGTTATCTCCGCAGAAGTACAGGGGCGCGCCAAAACCGATAGCGGTCTCAAAGATGGTGTGACATATTTCTACGCTGTTCGCGCTGTTGATCCGGCAGGTAACGAATCGACCAACGCCGATCAAGTTTCGGTAAAAGTAGCCGGCGCTTCGGACAAAATAAAAGAAACTGAAACCCAAGCCGCTCCAGAGGTTCAAGAAAAGAAGAAAGAAATATTGCAAGTTAAGTTTCAAAGCGCGCTCGGCCGCGGATCCAAAGGAGATGAGGTCGCGGCGCTCCAGAAAATTTTAATAGCAGAAGGATTTTTGGCCGCGGGGCTGGATACCGGTTTTTTTGGACCCGCTACTGAAACCGCGCTGAAAAAACTTCAGGAAAAATTAGGCGTTGAACCTGTTGGTTTTGTAGGACCAAAGACAAGAACAAAATTAAATGAGTTGCCGGGCGCGTTGTCAGCGCCGCCAAGCTCCTCGAAACCGCCGGGCGGCGTTTCCGAAATTCTTCGCAGTCTTTCTCAAGGTTCGTCCGGAGATGACGTAAAAGCGCTTCAGGGGCTTTTGATTAAAGAAGGCGTCTATCCGGAAGGTCTTGTTACCGGATTTTTTGGGAGCTTAACTAAGCAGGCGGTAATTCGTTTTCAGGAAAAATATGCCTCCAAAATTCTTCAGCCGGCGGGATTACAGGCAGGAACTGGTTTTGTTGGGCCGGCGACTCTTAAGAAATTAAATGAAATTGTTGCTGTCTCGGCTGTTACTACTACCACTATAACAACTGCTACTACCACCGTTATTATAACCGCTACTACAACAGTGATAACAACCGCCACTACTACCTCCACCACCACTCTTCCCAACTTATGATCAAATATTTTGCGGTAGTTTTGTGTTTGATTTTGGCAGGGCTTTTTTCGATGTATTTTTGGATAGGCGTTCCTAAAATTTATTCTCTCGGGGAAGTCCAAAAACCTGTCCCGCATCTTTGGGACAATGCCTCCGTATCCATAGGCGAGATAGAAATAACTGCAGTTTATTTTGTCCCGAAAAATAAAACGAATTTTATGATTACTGACTGGAGCGGGAAATTAGAAGTGGGCTTGAAAAAAGCCGCTGCTTTTTACGACCTCCAATTGCGCGGATTGGCAAAAATAAACTATAAAATTCACCCCGATCCGATAATCGGGTTTGAAAATAATCTTTTTTACGACACCGACGTTACGCAACACGGAAATCCAGAGGCGCTTAGGAGAATAACGCTTGAACTGGAAGATCGCGATTTTTTTCAGCCAAACCCAAATGGTCCCTATAAAATTTTGGCCGTAATGTACGAAGGAGTGGGCGCCTCCGGCAGCGACCGTACAGCATTTGTGTCAAGAGTATTTTTGTCAGATGTGAAATACGGCTCTCAAGGCGCAAGCGTTCTTGCTCATGAAATTGGTCATGCCTTTGGAATCCCGGACGCTTATTTGCCCGGCACGGCGGCTCCATTGTCTCAAGATATTATGGGTGTTGGGCAGCGGGGGCCGATAGAGAAAACTTATTTGGAGAAAGAAACTTTAAAAAAACTCGGTATTTGATTTTTTATGATTTCCAAATTTTTTAAAATGATTGCGGGCAGTCCTTTGCGGAATAAGTTTACTCTCTTTTTCATTGTTCTTTCTACGTTCCCGATTTTGGTTTTGGGCGGAACTACGCTTTTTTTGATTGATCTTTCGCATCGACACGACGTTTCCGAACTGGAGACGCAGCTGATTGATCAAAAAATAGAAGAAATAGAAAAGTTTTTTGCAGACACTTTGGGTATTTTGGAGCTTAGAGTAGGCTTTACGCAAAAATCAGAAATTGATCTCGCGCAGCAAAAATTTCTTTTAGAAGGCCTACTTGAAGAAAATCGCGCTTTTGAAGAAGTTAGCCTGATCAATTTAAAAGGACTGGAGACATCCAAGCTTATACGCGGCACAGATGAGGCGGATTTGCTTGACGTTTCAAATTTAAACAAATTTAAAAATGCCGCTGCTGGAGAAAATTATATAGGCCCGGTTTATTACACGCTTTCCGGGCCTTTTACGACTTTGTCTGCGCCCGTGCGGAACCGGCTGAGCGATGTAATTCAAGTTTTGTCTGCCGAAGTTAATTTGTCACAGATTATAAAATCCATTGAAACAGCCCGACTTGGCTCAAGCGGCTATTTGGCGCTTTTGGATAAAGACGGCTCGGTTGCTGCTTATCGAGGGCAAAAAAATGTAAATATTGGCTTTAATCTTGCCAGTTTAGATCGAGTCGGCCGGGTTTTAAAAGGCGAGAGTTTTGATGCTTTGGGCGACCAGGATCGTTATCAAAGCGTTTTTTCTTTGCGCCCTGTTGTTGGCGCCGGCAAACTCATACAAAAAATAGGGTGGGCTATTTTGTCGGAATGGCCATTAGAAGACGCTAATGTTTTGATTCAGGATATCAGAAGGCAGATTTTGAATTTGACGCTGCTTGGCATTGTTTCAGTTGTTGTTCTTGCGTTTTTATTTGCCGCGCGGCTTTTAGAACCAATTTCTAAATTGGAAAAAAGCGCTTCGGAAATTGAGCAGGGCAATTTTGAAAAAAAGGTTGATATTAAAACTGGCGATGAGCTGGAAGATTTGGGCGCGGCTTTCAATAAAATGACAGCAGGTCTTAGGCGGCTGCAGGAATTGAAAAACGAATTTGTGTTTATAGCGGCGCACGAACTCCGTGCGCCGGTAACCGCGATAAAAGGATACATTTCAATGATTTTGGAGGGAAGCGCGGGAGTTTTGCCGGAAACTGCAAAAAAGTATCTTGAGCCTGTTGCGCAAGCTAACGAGCGCCTTATTCGTTTGGTAAACGATATTTTAGAGATTGCAAGATCGGAAGCTGGCCGCATAACAATTGAGGTTTTTGCTGTTGATATCAGTCATCTTATTGCGGATACGATTGAGGAACTCAAACCTTTGGCAGATGAAAAAAAGATTGCGCTTTCTTATGAACAATCCAAAACATTGCTGGTCGCTTTAACAGATACCACTCGTTTTAAGGAAATAATTATAAATCTGATATCCAATGCAATTAAATATAATAATGAAGGGGGGTGGGTAAAAATTTATAACGAAGATATGGTAGACATGATCGCAACTCACGTTGAAGACGGCGGCTTCGGAATGTCGGAGGAAGATCAAAAACATATGTTTGAGAAATTTTTCAGGGCGGAGACGGGCAAAACTAAAGCGGTCATAGGCACCGGCTTAGGAATGTTTATTACCAAGGAGTTGGTAGAAAAAATGGGCGGCAAAATCTGGTTCCGTTCCAAGGAAGGCTCTGGCTCACGATTTAGTGTTAGTTTCAAAAAGCCGTCGTAATGAAGTATTTACTATTTGTCATTTTGCTGTTGGCCGCTGTCTTGCGACTTTACGGGCTGGATAGGGGAGACACTGTAAATGACGAGGTTTTTTATGCTTTTCGGGCGATTGGGATGCTGGATTTTGATAAGGCGCCGGAGCAGACAACGCCATTGGAGTGGTACAACCCCAATATCCCTTGGTGGACGAAGCTTTCTTTCCATGATCATCCGCCATTGGTTTTTTGGGTCCAGCATTTTTTTATGAAAGTTTTTGGGGACAGCCGGTGGGCGTTTCGCCTCCCGTCTGCGATTTTAGGAATTATTTCGGTCTGGTTAGTGTATTTGATTGGGCGAAAATTATTTTCTCAAAATGCAGGATTGTTATCTGCTGCTCTGTTCGCAGTCACTCTTAATAATGTTTATATTTCGCGTACGGGGATGCAAGAGAGTTACGTAATATTTTTCATGCTCTTAGCGAGCTATTTCTTTTTAAAAAATTATTTTGTCTGGACAGGCGTCATACTCGGCCTCGCGTTTCTTACTAAATATAATACATTTATTTTGGCCCCGATTTTTTTGGTTTATCTTTTGATTTATCGCAGAGACATTTTTTATAATAAAAAGTTCTGGCTCGGCGCACTTTTGGCTCTGATTATTTTCAGTCCTGTAATTATTTACAACTACGAAATGTATCGTTCCGTCGGGCATTTTGATTTTCAGCTCTCGTATATTTTTGGGCAAAATACTCCAGAATGGCAGTCTGCTCCGGGAAAAGAGATTGGCACGGTAGGGGAGAGGATGCAGAATTTTATCCCGCGGCTTGTTGCGACGAACTCGTGGCTATTTTTGGCGCTTTTTGCCATATCATTATTTTTTCTCCGCAACATATTTTTATTTTTCATGTTTGTTTTTTTATTTTTGCTTCTAATGCTTATCGGTCCGTCTTACCGCTTTCTCACAATGCTCACTCCATGGATGGCGCTAAGCGTCGGGATGTTTTTTCAAACTGGTGGGCATTACCTTAGCGCGGGTTTGATGCGCCGATCCGGCGATGGCCTTTGGCGATGCCTTCGAGCGGGTTTGGCGCGCGTAGCGGGCAAGGATCGAGCGAAGCAAGAGAGCGTAGCGGCGCCACCCCGAACGAGCCTCGCAGGAGCGAGTGAGGAAAGCAAGAAGGCATTGCCAAATGGCATAATCAGCATAATTTTGGTCGCTATTCTTGTTTTCGAAATCTTCTACTCCTACAACAACCAAATCGCTTACTATCCAAATGGCGCGGAGCGCGCGCCGTGGCTTGCCTCAAAAGTAAGATACGAAAATTACAATTGGGGATACAACGAACTCAATGACTATCTGGAAAAAGAACTTTCCGGCAAAATGCCGGCTCTAACTTTTTACCCCAAGTACCAATTTTTAAATAAATTGCAGGACGAAGTTTTGGCAAAGGACCAAGCGAAAAATCTTGAGCCTTACCCTGCGCTTTTGGTTTACTACGGCAATATTAACGACGGCCCACGCCTCTGGACTTTTGACAGGCTTCGCTTTTACCGCGCCTGGTCGATTATCACCTTTGATACCTACGGGCAATTTTTGAAAGAAAACGGGCCGGATTATTATAAAAAAACCGGATTTAAGAATTATTACTTTATATTAGGCGCTGACACAACCCAATCTGCCGAGTTTCAGCAAGCGATTTGGGGCGCCGAACCCGAGTTGATTAAAAATAAAAGAGGTGATATTGTATTTAAAGTTTATAAATTTGTTCTATGAAAAAACAAAAAGAGAAAAAGCAGAAGTTTAAAATTCTACATGACGAAATTGTTTTTAACGGGCGGTTTATCAGGACGATAAGAAGGCATTTTTTGGACCGCGATGGACACAAAATTGTCTGGGAGATGGTTGAAAGAAAAACCGGCGGCAGAAATCAAAAAAAGAAAAGAATTGTGGCGATTGCCGCGATTACTCCAAAACGCGAGATTGTTTTAGAAAAATGCTTCCGCGTACCGTTGAAGGATTATACGATTGAGCTTCCGGCGGGCCTTATGGATAAACCCGGCGAGAGCGAAAAAACAGCGATCCGCCGCGAGCTTTTGGAGGAGACAGGGTACGCAGTGTCAAAAGTCGAACTTCTGACGGCTGGCCCGTTTAACAGCGGCCTTACGAGCGACAAGCTGGCAATTTATCTTGGTACGAACGCCCGCAAAATCGCAGAACCGAAATTGGAATGTTCCGAAGACATAGAAACAATTTTGGTACCGGTCCGAAAACTTTTATCTTTCATCAAAAAAGCCCAAAGACACGGTATTGATGTTGATCTCAAACTCCCAGCAGTTTTGCCTTTTTTAAGTGAATAATACAAAAAATAAAACCCCGTTCGCGGTACAGCTGGAACGGGGGCGTTTTTTAATTTATTTCTCTGGTAGGAGTTTCTTTGGCTAAAAGCTCGCGAGTTGTGTCGTAAAGCTTTTGACTAACCCAAACAGGATATGGCGTTGGGTTGTCTGCTCGCAAGTGTTCTGCGGGCATATTGGCAAGTTGGTCGCTAACATATTGCCGGATTTCTTTCAGCGGAGGCAAATTTACCGCAATTTTGCCTTTATCCCAAACAAGTTCGTGCAGCTCCAAAACCTTGCTTGGCGTTATGTGGACTCTTATGTTGCCATCGAACGGATTAATGCAGAACGTTTTCTCTCCTGCTTTCGGCGCTGCTTCGCTTGCGCCTGTCATAATGTCAGCCAACGGCTTGCCATTTTTTCCGAAAAGCCTGTAAGCAGTCTTACGCCCCGGTATCGTCGTTTTCCCGGCGCTTTTGCTTTGCACAGTGTCTTCCGAGATCTTTCTGCGTGACCTGCCGTTAATTTCAACAAGCTTGTAAACGCCACCCAGAGCCGGCTGTGCCTGACAGGTTACAAGATTTTCTCCGATGCCAAAGCCGTTAATTTCGTGTTCTTGCTCGTTGAGCGAGCGCAGGATTTTTTCATTGATGCTGTTGCTTGCGAAAATGCTTTGTTTGAATAGGTCAACGCCGTAAGAATATCCGCCAGTTTCAAAAGCGCGCCTTATCTGTTTTGAAAGTTTAGCCAAGTCGCCTGAGTCTATTCTTACGCCGATCGGCTTGTACCCGAGCAAAGACAAAGCAGTCGCTACGCAGATGAAATTTGGCACTCCGGACTCCAAAGTGTTGTATGTGTCCACCAGAGCGAGGAAGTTGTTCGGAAAAGCCTGCGCGTAAGCAATAAAAGCTGCCAGCTCTCCATCGTTGGTTTGCGTAAAACCAAGCTCGTTTCTAATCTTTAAAACCAATCCAACAAAATCATGCTCTTTTCCGCTCTTGTCTTTTAGGATTGGGGTTTTGAGTTTTGCTAGTGATGTAAAGGCTTGAGCAAATGAGTGAGCCATTGTGCCCTTTTCCGGTATTCCGAAAAGTTGCCCGGCAAGCACGTTGCTTGTTCCATCAAATCCGCCAATGTAAGCGTAACGTGATGCGGATATTCCTCCATCCGGCCCCTGCGACCTGCGCAGGCCGAATTCCACCATTAACTTATTTGGTCCGGCTGCGAGGCGCATCCTTGCCGCGTTTGTGGCGATTAGGGTTGGATAATTTGTCTGGTTCAATGCTGCTGTTTCCAAAATTTGTCCCATCACAAGCGGCCCCTCAACCCGTAAAAGCGGGATGCGCGGAAAAACTAGTGTTCCTTCGCGCGGCGCGTAAATTTTGGTTCCGGAAAAATCTAGGGTTTCGAGATACTTGTAAAATTCCGGTTCAAGGCCTGGCATGGCAACTTGTTCTAGATGCTCTATGTCGCTTTTTCTAAAATGGAAGTTACTCACAAGACGCAAATTTTCTTCCAGGCCTGCGTACACAGTGAATTCTCCTCCGAATGGGCAGTGTCTGAAAAATAGGTCAAAAACCGCGTGGTCTTGATCTATTCCTGCTTTCCAATAGCCGTAGGCCATTGTGAGTTCGTACAGATCTGTAAACAACGCTCCAACTAACGGATTAGTCGGCTTGAAATTTTTCTTCATCTCCCCAACACCTCCTTTACAGTGGTGATAATTGCTCCGATTTTTTTCATTTCGGCAATTGCCTTTTTGCCGTCGTTCGGTTTAATATTTACCGCTCTGCAGGCGTCTTTCAGAAGATAAACCTTAAAACCAAGTTTCAGCGCATCCAGTACCGTGGCTTTTACGCAATAATCGGTAGCGAGCCCGCCGATGAAAACTTTATCAAGTTCCATTTTGGTGAGAAAGTAACCCAAACTCAAATTTACCGCAGTCTTGCCCTCAAAAGCAGAATAGGCATTTTCAGCCGATCCCATGCCCTTAGATATAATTACGCCATCTGCAATTATATCGAGTTCTGAATGAAATTCTGCGCCTTTGGTACCGGCTACGCAGTGTACTGGCCAAATACCGCCACCCGTGACGAAATGGGTGGTTTGCTTAGGATGCCAGTCGCGTGAAGCAATTATTGGCCAACCCATTTTTCTTGCGTGAGCAATCATTTTATTTAAAGGTTCTACCACCTTGTCCCCATCAGGAACGGGGAGCGCCCCTCCCGGACAGAAGTCATTCTGTACGTCCACGATAATCAGCGCGGATTTAGCCAAATCAACCCTCTTTTCTTTCTTTGTTTTCTTTTTCATTTTTAGCTCCTTTTTTACCCGCTGTAGCTTTAGCGTAGGCGGGCCAGTTAGTGTTCTAAATACACTATATCTCTGTATCTAGAACCTTGTCAATAGACCCAGGTTTCTGGCCTCATCCTAACAAAAATAGCGGAGCCTGTCAAGCTACATCGGCTAATTCGTGCGAATTAGCCGATTACAAATAAAAACCGCTCCTTATGGAGCGGTTTTGTTGTGGCGTTCAAGATGCTTGCTTGCTAAAATTTTCTGTCGATCGACCAGAAATTTTAGTAGATAAAAAGCGGCTAGGGCCGCTTTTGGTTATGTTATCTCAAGCATTTTATCAATAGGCGCTTTTGCGAGGCGCGCAAGCTCTGGATCAACTTTGATTTCATATTTCATGTCTCGCAAAGATTCGTAGAGATTTTTCAGAGTATTTTGTTTCATAAAAGCGCAGACTGCTTTTGGGTTTGCCGGAATCAAAATTTTCTCCGGCGCGGCTTTTGACATGGGATAAAGGTTGCCTGTTTCGGTTGCCACGATGATTTCTTTTTGCGGCGATTCTTTTGCGAATTTAATCATTCCTTGCGTTGAAGTTCTGGAAATTTTTAACGACGTCCGGATCGTTGACCCATTTCATTATATAATCTATATCGCCAAGTTTGATAGGCCGAAGTTCTACTCTTGCTTTCATAAGTATTTAAAAAAAACTTTTTGAGACCGGCGGGGCGTCTGGATTTAAATTCAAAAAGGCGGGCGGGACGGGATCTCGCGCCTTTTAAGATTTTGCCGGTAGGGCGGATAAGGCCCAAAGACAGATATTTTTTTCTAAAGTTTCTTTTATCAAATTTCCGCCCGAATATTACCTCATATGCTTCTTGCAGGTCGGAAAGAGTGAAATATTTAGGCAGAAGCGAATAGACAACATTGGTATATTCAAGTTTTGCCCGAAGCCGCATAAACGCGAGCCCGATTATTTCTTTGTGATCGAATGCCAAGCGAGGAAGCTTATTTAAAGGATAAAGTTCCGGTGATTGCAGGTCTTTCCCTTGCTTGATTTTTAAAGCGTTTTCAGGCACCAGCGCAAAGTAAGTGATTGATACGGTATGCCCTCTTGGATCCCGATGCTTGGAATCAAATGTGTAGAGTTGTTCTAGATAACCGACTTTTACTCCGGCTTTGGCTTTTAAAGCTCTTAATGCGGCCTCCCTTGTTCCCTCATCTTTTTGTAGGAATACGCCTGGGAGTGCGAGGGATCCCGCAAACGGCAGATTTTTTCTTTTGATTAGAAGCACCTTTAAAGCATCATCGTGAATCGTAAAAATCACCGTGTCCGCTGTCACATAAGGAGATTCGTAGATTGGTTGTTTTGCGTTTGACATAGTTTGGTGTTAAATATACACTAATATTATCATATGATAAAACGCGTGTCAATCTATTATAGGGGCGAGAACAAAGAGGCGGTTTTGTGGTCCGGAAAGATTGAGGCATGGATTAGAAAGAGATATCCGAAAACGGATTTTAATTCAAAACGCCCGCAATTGCTTATTGTTTTAGGAGGGGACGGGACGATTCTTGCCGCGGCGCAGAAGTATCAAAAAAAGAACTCGATTATTTTCGGCTTAAATTTGGGGCACGTGGGTTTTTTGGCATCCGCGAGGGAGCCGAAGAAATTTCTTGCGGCATTAAATAAACTTTTCTCCGGCGAGTACCGCGTTGTAAAGCGCATGATGGTAAAAGCCGAAGTTTGGAGAAAGGGGCGCTTGGTTTTTTCTGCTAATTCATTAAATGAAATTTCTGTCCAAAGCCTTTTGGGAATAGTAGACATAGAAGCAAGCATAGACAAGCATCCGGTACAGTATATAAAAGGATCCGGCATGCTTGTGGCGACGGCCACAGGATCCACCGCTTATAATCTTTCCGCGCATGGGCCGATTGTGATGCCGGACATAAAGTGCATGATTTTGACCGAAATCATGGATCATAATATTCCGACTCCTTCAATTGTTATTAAGCGCGACAGGGAAGTGGAGCTTAAAATTATTGATTTTCGCAAGCGGGGGGTTTTGAAAATTGCCAAAAGCGGAGAAGACGCGGATGTGATTATTACGGCGGACGGCGAAAATATATTCCCTTTGGAAATCGGAGATGTAATCAAAATCAAGCGCTCGCCCGGGCTCATCAAATTCGCCGAGCTTGACAGGGCATATTTTTTCAAATCCCTCCAAGAAAAATTCGCGTTCCGGTGAAAGGAGGGTGTTTGGGAAATGAAACACATTAATGCCTTTGCATTGCCTTGGCGTCCTTTTTTTGCTAATTTAATTTCAGATTAAAAAACGGAGGGCGCGTGGATAGAACCAAGGTAATAGCAATTGGCGGGGGACCTAGCGGTGGCAAGACAACTTTCTTGGATTATGCACTACCGAAATTGACAGCCTTGGGCATACGGCCATTTTTGGTCCCGGAATGCGCCTCTATGCTTATAGGCGGCGGCATACCGGATATTTCGGAAATCGAAGTGCGGGATCCAAAAACGTATGTTGAAATTGAACGGCAGATGCTTCTTCTGCATCTGGATTTGAAAAAGAGATTTACAGCAACAGCAGATATTTTTAAAAACGAAAAGCGCGTGCTGCTCTGCGATCGCGGAGCGAAAGAGGTAGATGCATACTTGTCATCAAGGATTTTTGAGGCGCTTTTGCAAGATGAGCGGCTTAATCTTTGGGATGTCAGCGATTGTTACGACGCCGTAATTTTTCTTCGCTCTGCCGCTTCCGGCGCAGAGAAATTCTACACGACTGCTAATAACCCAAGCCGCCAAGAAAAAGATCCAAAAAAAGCAAGGCGCGTTGACGAGCTAACTTTGAAAGTTTGGATAGGTCACCAGCACCTTTGGATAATTCCGAGCAGAGAAGATTTTCAGGAAAAACTTGATCACGCGCTTCGCGCGATTTTGCACGCAGTCCAAACTCCGAGCGTTGAGATAGAAAGGTGGTTTTTACTTAAAGAAAAACCAAATTTTCGCGCAAAGGCTTTTAGAGACGCTGTAAGGATGGAGATAGAACAGATTTATTTGCTGGGCGGCGGAAGGATACGAAAAATTACGGAAGGGGATTATTCATCGTATTATTTTGCCAAAAAAGAAAAGGTGCCAGGATCAAAAATTGCGCGCCATGAGCGTGAGAGGAGAATAAGCGCGTTGGATTATTTCTGGCTTGGTAAAGAGCGAGATCCGGCAAGGAAAGTTGTTAAAAAAGACCGCTGGTATTTTGTCTGGAATAACCAATATTTCGCGCTAGACGTTTTCCGCGAACCAAAAAAGCTCTTTAAGCTGGAAATAGAGCTTTTAGATGAAGATGACACTTTTGAACTCCCGCTGTTTTTAAAAATTGACCGCGAAGTTACAGGAGATCCGAGTTGCTCCACGTCCGAAATTGCTAAATGCAGGGCTTGACACGGGCTGTAGGTTTGCTATAATGGAAGAGACTGGGATCGTAGTTCGGTGGCCTCGTCCCGAGATCCCCACGCTTTGGCGTATGGCGAGGTTTGTGTGGTCATCCGGCGGTTGGCGACTGAATAGCCGGATTTGAAGCAAGCCGAAGCGCCAACCCGGCTTGTAGTCATCGAAAAATTCCGGGTGCTGCGTGTGCCCGGAGGTCAGGCGAATGGGGGCGCAATTCGCGCCGAAGAGGTTGCAATAAGTCAGGTTGTATCGTGGAGGCAAATGCCATTGAAGCGGTACAACTCGAAAAAACCTTCTTCATGAATTTGGCAGGAGAGCTCCGTGCGGTAGACCTTCGCACGTTGGAGCACCCAAATCTTGTCGCGCTCCCTTCGCCGAAAATTTAAAGGCGTCCATGCATTGCTTGGGCGTCCTTTTTATTCGAAAAATTTTGTTATAGTAAAAAGGCTACAGCGGAGTAGCCTTTTTTGAGCCGGTTTTTGGAAGGCCTTTGATAAACTCTACAAGACCATCTTCTGTTTCTAGGCCGAGCGCTTCCAACGCGCTACTTAAATAATTCATTGCGCGCTCCGCCTTTGTTTTAAGAGCCTCATCTGCGCCCTTGAGCGAGATAAATGCCATGACAACTTCTAATGTGTCATTTTTAAAATACGCGGAAAGCACCGGCAAAAATGTTTCTCCATCCTCGGCAAACGCAAGCGTGAGCATCTTCGGCTTATCGCCGATCGCAGTAATTATCCAAAGCTGACCATCTTTGCTTAGTGCAATAAAGTCTGATGGTCCCCACGCGGCGTCATGTATGGGTTCCCATGTCACTTTCCACCCATCAAACTCTGCTGCCTTTTTGACGCCTTCTGGCACCTGCAACAGCAGCAGCTGTCGCGGAGTCAAAGTGGATTCCGGTTCTTCTTGCGCTAATGACACCGCGGATGTTCCCAAAAGCATGTAAACTCCAGCCAAAAGCAACAATTTTTTAAACATAACAAAACCCTCCTTTTTGGTTTTTTCATTCCAGAATAAAACAGGCAAGTTTTCAAAGAACGTCGAATATCCCCGTTATTAGGAATAGAGTCGACGGCCCTTGAAGCCTTGCCCTTTTCTTTCTGTAACGTTTGCCTCCATTATACACCCAAACGCTTTTCTTGTCAACCCCCACACCAAAATTTTGGTGTGGGGGTTAAATTTAGCCTTATTTTCTGCTGTAAAGCCCGATGAGTTCTGCCGAGGCGACTGTGTGCGCTGAAATTTCGTCAACCGAGTTTATTTTTGGAACATCTAGCGCGTAGAGTTTAAAAAAATAGCGATGCGTGCCTTTGCCAATACTCTTATCTTGATTTGGCGGCGGGCACGGGCCGCCGTAACCTGGTTTTCCGAAACTGGTTTTAAGTTCAAGCGCGCCGCTTGGCACAGAATTTTCTGAAATTTCGTGAATCTCCGGATCAATATTTAATACTACCCAATGCGCCCATGTTACGCCGCGCGTGGCATCCGGATCGTCAACAATCAGTGCCAGACTTTTCGCGTTTTCAGGAACGCCGGAAATTTCTAGAGGAGGATTCGGGGCCTGTTCGCCAACCGGCGAATCGCAGGTGTATTTTGCAGGAATGCTTTGATTGTGCCCAAAGGCATGGCTTTCTATGCGCATGTTAGCTAAACCACTCTTTCCAGTTTTTTGGCCAGCCAACCAAAAGAAGCAGCGCAAGCGGAGCGCCCCAATTCGCCCATCTCTCTACGAAATCCCAAACTGGCATTCCGACAAGCGGTCTTATAAGCGCAGTCCAGAATCCCCAAAATGCCATCCACAAAAGAGCGATACGAATCGGTTTGATTAAAATAAGAACGGCCAACGCAATATCCATAATTCCGACGAGTGCAAGCAGTTGCGTTGCAAGCCCGGCGTCTGATATGCCGAATTTCGCAAACCAGCTGATCCAATCTTTTTTCCCTTGCATGGCGAATATGCCGTGCCCAATAAATTCTCCGGCGACCGATATTCGCAATACCCACTCAACAAGTTTTGTGTTCATGTTTTTACACTTTTGATTAAGTTTTTAATCTCGCTTCGACTTTCTTTAATAATACAGCGTTTGTGGCAACTATGATAGAAGAGGCAGACATCAAAAGCGCCGAGATCTCTGGGCGAAGCGACCAGCCAAAAGAGTTATAAAACACGCCGGCGGCAACCGGAATTGCGAGCACATTATAAATCGCCGCCCAGAAAAGATTTTGTTTCATTTTGACGACCGTTGCTTTGCTTAACCGAATCGCCGCGACAATATCGTAAGGGTCGGATTTCATGAGAACAATGTTGCCTGTTTCGATTGCAACATCGGTGCCTGCTCCAATAGCGATGCCGATATCTGCTTGCGCGAGCGCGGGTGCGTCGTTGATGCCATCGCCGACCATAGCCACAAACTTGCCTTCATCCTGTAATTTTTTGACATACTTTGCTTTGTCTTCCGGGAGCACTTCTGCAAATACACGATCAAAACCTAATTGCTTTCCTATTCCGTCCGCCACTCTTGCGTGGTCGCCAGTAATCATTACCACCTCTAGGCCAAGATTCTTGAGTGCTGCAACGGTCCTTTTGGAATTTGCCCGCGGTGTATCCGCGGCGGCGATAACGCCGGCAAAAATGTTGTCAACCGCCAGCAAGCTTAGGGTTTTTCCATCTTCAGCAAGCTTGTCGAGAATTTCTCTCATTGGTTCTGTGCGAACGCCGTTATCCTTAAGCAATTTTTCTGTTCCAGCCAAAACTATTTTACCCGCAATTTTCGCTCTAAGCCCATAACCGGCGACCGACTCAAAATTTTCTATCGGTTTGAGCGGCAAGGCGCCGCGTTTTTTAGTTTCTTCCAAAATTGCTTTGGCGAGCGGATGATTGGATCCAACCTCAAGACTGGCTTCATGTTTAAGCAATTCCTCTTCGGTGAAATTATTGAACGCCACAACATCGGTAACTTTTGGTTTTCCTTCAGTTAGCGTTCCCGTTTTGTCCAAAATAATCGCGTTGATTCGCGAAGTGTTCTCAAGCGTTGCCGCATCTTTAATAAGAATATTGTATTTTGCGCCAATGCCAGTGCCAACTGCAACCGCGGTGGGTGTCGCGAGCCCCAAGGCGTCCGGACAGGCGATTACCACCGCCGAGACCGCGAAAGTGAGCGCAGTAAGAAGTCCAGCCCCGGCGCCGAAATACCATCCTAAAAACGCGGCTATCCCAGAGCCAATGGCGACAACCACGAGCCATCCGGCGGCTTTATCTGCGATGCGCTGGCCCGGGGCTTTGGAATTCTGGGCAGTCTCTACAAGTTTGATAATTTGAGCAAGCACCGTTTCAGATCCAATCTGCGTTGCTTTGAATTTAACTGCGCCGGTTTGATTTACCGCGCCGCCGATAACTTTGTCTCCGATTTTTTTTAAAACAGGAATTGACTCGCCGGTTACCAGCGATTCGTCAATGGCCGTTTCTCCTTCGACGACGATGCCGTCAACAGGCACTTTATCGCCTGGCCGCAGCATTACAATATCGTTATGAATAATTTCGGAGCTTGGAATTGTTATTTCTTTGCCTCCGCGGATTACTTTTGCCTGCGGCGGCACCAAATCAAAAAGCGCGCGCAAAGCCTCGGAGGTGCCGCGGCGGGATTTCATTTCCATCCAGTGGCCGAACAAAACAAATGTCACCAAAAGTGCTGCCGCTTCGTAGAACGTGTCCGAGCCCGGCCGTATCAGGGTCAGTAAAACGCTGAAAAGATAAGCCGCCAGAACTCCGGTTGCAATCAAAACAGACATATTAAGTTTGCGGGCTTTGAGCGAATAGTAAGTGCCTGTAATAAAAATGGAGCCGGTCCAAAAAACAATAGGCGTGGTTAGAATAAAAAGCAGTAAGTCCGCGGGAATCGGAGTCGGAAGATTTAGCTTAAAGTAATTGAGCCCCAGAGGAGAATACAAAACGATTGGGACGGAAAGAATAAAGGAAATCCAAAACCGCCGCCGCATATCAGCCTCCATCTGTTTGGCAATTCTCGGATCGTGGTCAGTATGTGTTTCGGATTTCGTGCTTAGAGCTTCGGATTTAATCAGTTCCATCCCGCAGCCTGGGCAGCGGCCGAGCTCTGATTGCCGGATTTCCGGATGCATAGGGCAGGTGTATATTTTTTCTGGATGGTTGTGGTTCACTTGTTTATATTTTACCATCTCCGGCGTACTTTCCCGGATCATTGTTGAAATGGTTGTAGCACGATTCTGAACAGAAATAATACACTTCATTATTGTAGACAAGTGTGTGCTTCGCGCTACTAATTGATATTTCCATTCCGCAGACTAAATCGAACGCGGCTTTGGGCTCCGGCGGTTCCGTATGGAAGCCGAGCTTGTGTAGCAATGATTTTATCTTTTTACGCATTGGTTCCAATTATGCTGGAGTTATGCATCCAGACGAAGTACCAGGCGAAAATCCAGGCAAAGATAAACATATAAATTACTCCAAGTAACACGCTTCCGAAACTAATCCACGCAAACCCTGGAAGAGTTTCAAAGAAGGTGTGATGCAATTCTATGCCTCTGGTGGTGCGTAAGGGCAAGAATCCGCCGAGCAAACAAATGAAATAAGCTGCCTCGGTTCCCAGCACGCATTTCCATCCGTATTTTTGAAGTGAAAGTTTCATATTGTATTTTTATTAATTTTACTAATTGTTAATTTTTCGACCTTTTATTTTCTTTTAGACAATCGGTAAATTGAGAGAATTTCGGCGATGGCTTTTTTTGATTTCCCGGATTTCATTTGCTTAACCACATGGGTGGAGAGGTGATTCTCTAAGATAAAATCCTCGAAGCTGGATATGGCTTCTTTTACGGCAAGAGTCTGGTGGAGAATATCGACACAATATTTATCATTTTTCACCATCTTTTCCAATCCTTTGATTTGGCCCGCCACTACCCGTAATCGGCGGGTAGCCCGCGCTTTGTGGACATTATGTTTCATATGAGCATGATACCCCGTGGGGGTATGGGGTGTCAAAAACCAGTTATCCACAGAAATTTTCGCTCCGGAACACCGCCAACGTTTTTGATGATAAATCCTAGAGTTCGCGGCGGAGGAGAGATGGAACCAAAATTCAATACTCCCTCGCGGTGGTGACCGCCCGGCGGATCGCCCTCCCAGCTTACGGGTTTATACTCCTTGCCATTTTCATCGGTAAATAAAGCGATTTGCGTAAGATCATAATTTAGTTCTTCCGAGTGCGTATCAAGTGAAATCTGAAATGAAACTTCCGAAGAAAACTTCGGCGTTACCGCGATTGTTACCAACCCTTCGTTGTTTTGCTGCGGTTCTAAAGAAGCGCTCGGCTGCTTTTCATCCCCCGTTCTTAAAAAAGCGAACCAGAGAACGCCGAAGGCAATGGCGACAATTATGATAAGATAATTTTTTTTCATGTTTGGCGAAATTTAATTACTTGCCGGCCGATGTAGATAATGCCGGCGATATTGAACGCCAGTCCCGCCCAGAAGAACTCAATCTGATATTGCCCGATTATGCTCACAATGCCCGCCGTTCCAATGACCGGCAGGATATTGGCGAGATAGTGCGCGCAACAAGAAATCATCGCAGCGGTAGAGGTAGTTCCAGAAACTGCCAATACTCCCCGCGAGGCCTTCTGGCGGATTGCGGCTTTGAGGTAGCTATAAAGCCCTATTTGAACGCCGAACCCGAGTGAAAGTCCGAGAATAAAATACCAGAAACGGTAGAACTGCTCTGCCGCAAAAGCCGGGCCGCTTATGAAACTCACCACGCCGAAATACACGCTGAGAAGCGCTGTCGCTCCCGCCACGCCTTTTAGCTCCGATTTGTGGGCAGTATTCATTTATATCCCGCAGCCGCTTTTCTGCCGAGGAACGGCTGGCTGTTCGTTGTCTATACCGCAACCACCGCTGCCTCCTTGAGATTCGGTTTGTGGTACCAATGCGGCAATTCTGCGGAAACCGGAGGCGCTTGAGTATTGTGGTCCCAAAATCTCTTTCGGATCAATCTCGGAAAGCGTTTGATTTTTTGAAGCAAAGTAGCGCGCGATTGTAGAGTATTCTTCCGGAAACCAAAGCGTGTTAACTTGTAGAGCGGTTTTGTACATTTCTTCCTCGCTTGCGCCCTGCGAAGCCATAAGTTCAAGCAGCCCTAACATTGCCATGCCGTGATTGCAGTCCGGAAAATAGGTAGGGTTATTGCAGCATGGGCGATAGATGTTTTTTGAAACGCGCTCAACTAATTTTTGCTGTTCGGAAGTCAAGACGATAAGCGGGTGGCGGCTATAATGATCCATTGCGTCATTTTCTGCCAGCGTCCATCCGCCCGTGGATGCAAATCCACCAGCACCGCCATAGTGCTGATCCATCATCGGGCCGTTTTCAAGAATCGGATTTTTGTTGCCAAGCCCAAGCGCCCAAAGGAGATTTAAAATTATTCCGGAATTTTCCGAAGTGATTTTTATGCTATCGTTTTGCGCGCCGTAGAGCAACTCTCTCGTTTCGTTGGTGAGTCCGCCGCGGGTTTTATAAAGTTCCTCAAATTTTTCCGCATCAATTATTCCTACGCTGATCATTTTTATTCCCAAGTCGCCCAATTTGACAGGGATTGAAAAAGAAGCGCTTTCGACCTCTTTTTGCGGTACCGGATTTGTTTTTGACGTTCCCTGCCCGGCAAAGTAGGCAAAGTATGACGTGACAGCAACAGTCAAAACCAAAACTCCAATATGCACTGAGGATTCGTTTTTTGTTTCGTTTTCCATATTTTAACAACAATCTTTTAATTGTTTTTCTAATTCGCGCGTTTTTGAGTTCGCAGTTTCATTGTTTTTGGGTTGTTTCAAAAATAAGAAATAACCAAACGCTAAAATAACGGCTGCCTCCAAAATCAAAATTTTGAAACTCAAATTCCGCGCTGCCAAAAAAGCCAAGACCACGCCTACGCCGATTATAAGCGGTTTTTGTTTTTTGATCCGATCGGCAATTCCCACAACCGTGCCGCCCATAAGCAGTAAAACAAGCGGCATAAAAATTCCTGCATCAAGATACCCGGCAAGAATCAGCGCTGTCAGCAAAAGCCAAGTTCCGGAAACGGTTGCGCAAAGCGAGCAAATTTTTACTCGCATATTTTAAAGAAATAAAATAATAATACCTAACGCGACCATGGCAAGCCCGCTCCAAAATCTCATTGCCCATTTTTCTTTTTGGTGCCAGGCCTGCGCCTTTTCCAATAATTTCTTATCGCCGGCAATAAGCAGAATGATCACGAGCGGCAGAATAAAAATCAGATTATAGATTAGAAGGTACCCAACGCCGATGAGATAAGTTGCTTTGTCGTAAAGCAAGCCAACTGCGGTAAGATACGGTCCTCCGGTGCATGGAAATTCGCAAAGGCCAACCAGCGCTCCCAAAAGAAAAGCTGCCGGCAACGAACTTTTTTCGATGAGTCCCGACATTTTGTGATGTGCAGAGTGCGGGATGCGAAATTTGATTGGAAAGGAAGGAAAAAGCTCGCCCAATATATTGATTGCGCCTAGCGTAATCAGCAGCACTGCCCCGATCTTAGACATAAAATGCGGTGTTGAGAAAAGATGCAATGCCTGAAGCAGTCCCAAGCCGATTAAAAGATAAACAAGAAAAATTCCGGCTATATAGAAACCGCCGATGCTTAAAATTTTAGAGCGCAATTGGCCAACGGAGAAAAGAAATGCGATTGTAAGAAGTAAAATGGAAAACGCGCAGGGATTTATGCTGTCAATTACGGCGGAGAAAACTATGAGAGGTAAGAGCCACTGGCCGCTATTGGATAAATTCCAGATTATTTCGGTCATAAGTTTATGGTGTAACCAGGGCGGTAAACCGTAATTCTAGAGGTTCTCCGGCGTCGCTTTCAATTATAACCGCTCTTTCTATTTTACCAACACCAGCAGGACCGTGCGCGGCCGGATCAAACACCACTTCCATATTCGCTTCTTCGCCGGGCGCGAGCTTGATTTTCAAATTTGGTATAAACCCGTGCCCGGGCATACCGAACGGCCCCCACTTCCCTGCCTTGCCGGCAAGCAGGTCACCCCCAACCTCTAGCGTCGCAACGGTGCACATGCATGAAGTGTAAATTTTGTTGATTGTGGCGTTGCCAGTGCCAGAGTTTTTAATTTTAAATTTGCGAGAGACATTCCCTGCGGCCATGGAAATCGAGCCGAAGTCAAAAGACGATTCCGGCGCAGTGATAATGCCGTTCCCGGCATTTACGTTAGCTTCTTGATTTGTCGGAGCAGCAGGTTTATTAGCGAGCCAGATCATGCCGCCGAGAATCAGCAAGCTTACAAACGCGCCCAAGAAAATATTTTTATTCTGATTCATAATTAGAAAAATTTAAACGAATAAAAAACCCAAATTAAAGTGGGGCTAGGGAAGAAAAAAATCAGCGGCTGTTTTCGTGAAGCGCGAGCCAATAAGTCATCCGACGCTCCAGCGACGTCAAAAACCGCATTTTTTTAAATACTGGAGAAAAATCTAAAAGCAGCGGAGACGTTTTTGTACTGAAGTTTGCAAGCGCGGTGCAAATTAAAATTAAAAAAGCAAAAAATTCCAGAGCAAGAGAAAAACTTTTGAAGGCATTCGTGTGGAAAAAGGCGATATTAAACATGTTTTCGCTTGGGCAGATCGCGCCGGAGGCGGTTGCGGCCAGACATCCTTGTTTGTGGTCAGCCATATCTGCATTCATCGCCAAAAACCCGAAAACCGCGATAGCGGTGAAGCTCAAAACCAGCCAAATCGTAAGCATAGATCTCATAATGCTATTGTATTACAATGCGCTCGAATGTCAAAAAACAGGTTTATTATAACTTACCGATTCGCGCGAATCGGCGAATAGTATGTAAAATAAACACCTCGCAAGTTTTTACAAACACAACAAAATGATTTGGGTGCCGAATATCGTCAACATATTTTATACGCATATTTGTCTGCATGATTTTCTCCTTGATTCTCTTCTAAAATTAGGCTAGCATATTTAGTATTATTATGTCAAGTCTAAAGAAAAAAGTATTCGTAGCGATGAGCGGGGGAGTGGATTCGTCCGTGGCTGCTTTGTTGTTGAAGAATCAGGGTTATGACGTGACTGGGGCGCACATGCTTTGTTGGGAAGGGTGTGAGAATAATGAAGATCGACGGGATGCAATGACGGTTGCAGCGAAGCTGGGTATTCCGTTTTTGGTTTGGAATTTTAAAAAAGAATACCGCGAGGCCGTTTTTAATTATATGGTGCGTGAATACGCGGCCGGAAGAACGCCGAATCCAGATGTTATGTGCAATAAAGAAATCAAATTCGGGGTGTTTTTAAAGAAGGCACTGGAGGCTGGGGCGGATTTTATTGCAACGGGACATTATGCTCGCCTTCGGCGAGAGCAACCAGCAACCAGCAACCAGCTATTAGCTGGAAGCTGGAAGCTGGGAGCCGCGCGAGATAGTGCAAAAGACCAATCCTATTTTCTGTGGACTCTCACTCAAGCCCAACTCAAACACTGTCTTTTCCCTATCGGGGATTATTTGAAAAGCGAAGTTAGAAAAATTGCGTTGGAAGCCGGTTTGCCGACTGCGGAGAAAAAAGAGTCCCAAGGGCTTTGCTTTGTCGGCAAAGTTGATTTTCAGGATTTTTTGCGCGGGATTTTGCCGCTAGTGCCTGGAGAAGTTTTTTCTTCCGACGGGCGAGCGATAGGAACGCACGATGGCGCGCATTTTTACACAATAGGCCAGAGGCACGGTTTTGCTTTGGGGGGGCAGCCTGAACCGGTTTATATCGCGGAGAAAAACGCGGCTACGAATACTTTGGTGATGGCGCAAGGTCAAGACGACCCGATTTTGTATAGAAAAGAATTGGTGGCGGAAAACTTAAATTGGATAGGAGGAATAACCCAGATTTTTCTCCTAGCACGCATCCGTTACCGCCAGCCTCTCCAGCGTTGCGTGGCAGAGAATAACTCCTCCTTAGGGGTGGAGTTAAAAGTTATTTTTGACGCGCCGCAGCGAGCAATTACTCCAGGGCAATCAATAGTGTTTTACTCGGATTCCGGAGAAATGTTGGGTGGTGGTATAATAAGATAATTATGTCGTCTGGCGAACTCCGCAACAAATTTCTTGAGTTTTTCGAAAAGCGGGGGCATAAAATCGTGCCGTCTTCTTCTTTGATTCCGGACGATCCGTCGGTGCTTTTGACTACTGCCGGCATGCAGCAGTTTAAGAAATATTACACCGGCGAGGCAGATCCGATAAAAGATTTCGGGGCACAAAATGTTGCATCAATTCAGAAATCGTTTCGCACTTCGGATATTGATGAAGTCGGAGATGAAAGTCATCTCACATTTTTTGAAATGCTGGGACATTTTTCTTTTGGCGATTATTTCAAGAAAGAAACAATAGAATGGACTTATGAATTGCTGACCGATGTTTTTAGAATTGCGCCGGAACGGATTTCGGCCACGGTTTTTGCTGGTGATGAAAAAATTCCGTTTGACAAAGAATCATACGATGCCTGGGCCGAATTTTTGCCGTCGGAGCGCATTCGCAAGGGTTCGCGCGCGGATAATATATGGGGACCGGCCGGACCGGAAGGCCCCTGCGGAGCGGCCAATGAGGTTTATGTGGATAATCTTGAGGTAGCGACCCTTGTTTTCATGGAATATTTTTGCGCAAAAGACCAAAGTTTAACGCCGCTTCCCCAAAAAGGAGTTGATGTCGGTTGGGGGTTTGAGCGATTAGCCATGATAGTTCAGGGCAAAAAAAATATTTTTGAAACGGATTTGTTCGAACCATTGTGGAGATTTTTACCCACCAGACTTGCTGAAAAAACAAGAAGGGTTATTGCCGACCATGCGCGTGGAATATCGTCTTTGATTTCGGACGGCGTGCGGCCTTCCAATAAAGAAGCGGGATACATTTTGCGCCGGCTTATTAGGCGGCTTGCGGTATACAAAGTAGAAAATATAGACAGCGTTTTTAAGGCGATTGTAGAAAATTATTCTGGTTTTTATCCGGAACTTGATCAAGGCGCCATTTTATCTGTTGTTAATTTAGAGCTGGAGAAATTTAACGAAACAGTTTACAGAGGGCTGGAAAAACTGGAAAAACTTGAAAAAATTGACGCCGGTTTGGCGTTTATGCTTTACGAAAGCTATGGCTTGCCGTATGAAATTATAAAAGAAATCGGCCAAACAAAAGCCGAATACTTGACTAGGGATGATTTTGACAAAGAGCTTGGGCTACATAGAGAAATCTCTCGCGCAGGAGCAGAAAAAAAATTTGGCGGGCACGGGCTTTTGCTTGATACTGGAGAACTTAAGGCCGCCAGTGAAGAGGAATTGAAAAAAGTGACGCGGCTGCACACCGCAACTCATCTTTTGCAGGCAGCATTACGAAAAGTTTTGGGAGATGGCGTGCGGCAGGCAGGCAGCGATATTACAGCAGAACGCACAAGATTTGATTTTACTTTTGACCGAAAACTTACTGATGAAGAACTGAAAAAAGTTGAGAACTTGGTGAATTGGGCTGTTTCTCGAAAGTTTGACGTGCGCATGCAAGAAATGTCTTACGAAGAAGCCGTAAGGTCTGGCGTTTTACATTTTTTCAAGGAAAAGTACCCGCCGACAGTTAAAGTTTATTCGGTAGGGGATTTTAAGGCCGACTTGTCTGCCGGCGAAGGCCCTACGGACATTTTCTCGCGGGAGCTTTGCGGCGGCCCGCATGTAAAAAATACTTCTGAAATAGGCCGCTTTAAAATATCAAAACAGGAACCTTTGGGCTCCGGCCTTCGCAGGATCCGCGCAACTGCTATACAAATTTGAATCGGGAAGAAAAATGCCTCAAGATCGGAGCTTCGTAAGAAAATTTTAGGCCGCGGATGCGGTTTTTAGTTTTCATAATTTTCTCAAACGTTTTTAAAACGTAATCCATGTGTTCTTGCGAGTAAACCCTGCGAGGGACGGCGAGACGCAAAAGCTCCATTCGCGCTTTTTTATTTTCGTGCGTTTTTGAATCCCTCCCTTCCATTACAGACCCTATTTCCACGGCGCGAACTCCGCCTTCTAAATACGCTTCAACGGCCAGCGCTTGGCCAGGAAAGCGTTCGCGCGGTATGTGAGAAAGCATTTTCCGATTGTCCACATAAATGGCGTGGCCGCCGTAAGGTTTTAAAACCGGCACGCCGATTTTGTCCAAACCATCTCCCAAATATCCAATTTGCTCTACGCGGTATTTTAAATAACTTTCTTCTATTCCTTCCTTAAGCCCTTCTGCTATCGCCTCCATATCTCTGCCGGAAATCCCTCCGTAATGCAAAAATCCTTCCATTAAAATGGCTGCTGGCGATAATGAACGGTAAATTTCTTTTTCGCGCAACGCAATAAATCCGCCCATATTTACAATCGCGTCCTTCTTGGCGCTCATTAAAGCGCCATCCGCGTAGCTCATCATCTCGCGGACAATTTTTCTGATATTTTGATTTTTATATTTTTTTTCGCGCGCCTTGATAAAATAAGCGTTTTCTGCAAATCTCGCGGCATCAAAGAAAAGCTTAGTTTTATATTTTTTAAGCAGTTTTGATACCGCTTTTATATTTGCCATAGAAACGGGTTGGCCGCCGACCTGGTTGCACGTAATTGTTATTAAAACATAAGCAACTTTTTGCTTATATTTTTTTAGCGCTCTTTCAAGTTTTATAAGATCAACGTTTCCTTTAAACGGATGATTGGATTCAGTAATGTACGCTTCTTTTGCGGTGCAATCCAAAGGGGCGCCGCCGCAATTTTCTATATGCGCGCGAGTTGTGTCAAAATGCGCGTTTCCGGGCACAACCATTCCTTCTTTTACAAAAATCTTGTTAAATACTTGTTCGGCGCCGCGGCCCTGGTGAGCTGGAATAACATAAGGGAAACCCAAAATATTTTTTACAGCGCTCTGCAGATTTCTAAAACTTGAAGAGCCGGCATAGGATTCATCTCCCTGCATCATGACGGCCCACTGATTTTCCGACATCGCGCCGGTGCCGGAATCGGTAAGCAAATCAATATATACGTCTTCCGAATTGAGAAAAAATAAATTATAGCCGGCATGTTTTAATTCTTTGATTCTTTCCGCGCGCGGAATCAGCCTTATCGGTTCCACCATTTTTGTTTTATACGGCGGTAGGTGCATATGAACCAAAATAGCACAATCTTTTGCAAGAAAAAAGCAGCTTATAACAAGCCGCATTTTATAGATTTATGAAACACAATCTATTGGTTGTATGTGCAGCATTTGGCACATTTTTTTGAAAACGCTATGCTTGGTTTCTGCGCTTGTCATTTCTGTCGCAAACCGATTTGCCATGTCTTCATTGAGAGTATTGAAAAGATAATGAGCAAGTTCGTGCGCTAGAATAAATTTTATTTCATCTTCATTTAAATTATCTATTGCAATTTTTCTCACGCGCCCCACATGCGTCAATAGATTTCCATCAGCCACTGTCTTATCCCAATATAGAACAGGATGAAAAACAACAACTTTGAATTTATATTTACGGCACTTCAGCGAATTAATTGAGTTGGTCAGTTTGTTGCAAAGTTGATCAGCATACAGTTTCAATTTCTCTTCGTCCTTTTTTATTTCAGAATAATAAAACAGGTACAAAGGGTCATTTCGCCATCCAAAAAGTTCTGTAATAACAAACAGATTTGCCAGCGCGAGCAGTACGGCAATTGCCAAAGCAGTTTTTTTCAAGGATTTTCCTCAACTGTCTGTTCAAAGATTAAAATAAACATATTTAGTTGTCAAGTTTTGTGCGACAATTATTTGCTATACAATAAACCAATTGTGTATCAGATAACTTTGGAAAAATTTTCGGGGCCGTTGGAGACGCTCTTAAATTTAGTTGAAGAGCAGAAGCTTTCTATTGGCGAAATTTCGCTCTCCAGAGTTGCCGAGCAGTATATCGCTTATTTAAAGTCGCTGGAGGATATGCCAAAGGAGGAACTTGCCGCGTTTTTGGTAATTGCTTCCACTTTAATGCTGATAAAGTCGCGCTCGCTAATACCGGGCATTAAACTTACGGAGGAGGAAGAGGGGGATATCAAAGAGCTGGAAATGAGACTGAAAACTTATAAGTTTTTTAAGGAACTCTCGGCGCATCTAAAGGATTTAAACAGAGCAAACAGGCACCTTTTCGGCAGGGAGGCTTACGCCGGAATGTCCGCAGTATTTTTTCCTCCCGATGGCCTTGTGCCAACAATGCTTAAACGGGTTCTAGACGAAATCTTGCAAGCTTTGCCAAAAAAAGAGGTGTTGCCAGAAGAATCTATTTTTAAAATAGTATCTTTAGAAGATAGAATGGCGGAATTAAAAGAGCGGCTTGAAGGGTTTATGGAGTTTACTTTTGATGAATTCAAAAAACAAAGCAAAGAAAAAGTAGATGTAATAGTGAGTTTTCTCGCGATGCTCGAGCTTATCAAGCAAGGATTTATGATATTTGAACAAAAAAAATTATTTGGTAGTATTGAGCTTAAGAAACATGAATAACATAGAAAATATTCTAAAAATAGAAAATCCGAAGATTAAGATTTTTAACGAAGAGCAAACCAAAATAATTAAAGAAAGGACAAAAGAGCTTATCGAAGAAATTGTCGGGGTCAATCCGCAAATGGTTGTATTTATGGATAGAGGAGCGCGCCCGCTTGCATGGATGTTGCGCGCCGCATGGAACAAATATACGCCGGGGCGCGAAATGCCCAAAATTAGATTTGTTAATATCGGCCGCGAAAAAGCAGAACGTATCAATTTTAAATCTATGCCATACCGCGAGGATTATTCTTCCGAAGAAGAATATCTAAAGAAAGTTAAAGAGTTTTGGTCCAAACTTGATACTGCTGAATCACAAACATATATTGAAAAAATAAGAAAAGATCTCAAGCCGGTCATCAAAAAAAATAGTTTTGATGAAGAGGGCGGTATTATGCTCGTTGACGACTACTCTGTAAGCGGTTTTTCTCTTGAGCTAGCTAACTCGTTTTTTGCGAACCATTTTTCTGATATGCCCAGGGCTTCATATTTATTTCTAAAACGTCAAGACGAGACTGTATTTAAGAAAGAAGGATGGCGTGGAACACATTTGCCATGGAATACTGATAAGTCTTATACACTTTTAAGTGAGGAAGAAAATTCTGCCAAATTTATTGCTTTTCCAGAAAGAGATAGGGCACTAAGAGAAAAAGGGGTTGAATTAAAAAAAGAAATAAACGCAATATTCAATGGATGAATTATCCAAAAAGATAGAGGCGCTGTTGTTTGTGTCGGGGGAGGGGATGACCGTCTCGCGGCTTGCTTCAATTTTAAAAAAGAGAGACGAGGAAATTAAAGAGGGGATCGCGGAATTGGAACGCCATCTGTTCGATGGGCACGCATTAACTGTTTTAAAAGATCAAGACAGAGTTTCTTTAATTACCTCAACCGCTGTTTCCAAGTTAGTTGAAGATTTTGCCAAGGAAGAATTTGCCGGAGAGCTAACGCGCGCGGCTTTGGAGGCGCTGACAATCGTCGCTTATAAAGGGCCAATGAAACGCTCCGAAATAGACTATGTTCGCGGGGTGAATTCTTCTTTTATGTTAAGAAATTTGCTGATGCGCGGCCTAATTGAGCGCGTTAGAGATTCAAAAGATTCGCGGGCATATCTATACAGGGTATCCGCCGATTTCTTAAAATTTTTGGGGCTTGCCTCCATTTCCGATTTGCCAGAGTACGGCGAGTATGCGCAAAAACTGGAGGAGTTTATAAAAGAGGAAACCGTTCAAAATGCTTAAAAAAACTCCGCTCATTTTGGCTTTAGGAGCTTTGGCCTTTTTCTTTTTTTCCCCCGCGCAAACAACAGAAACTCAAGTCATAAGAGCGCCGACAGAACCTCCGGCCCTTCCCCAAATAGAAGCTAGGGCGGCTTTAGCGCAGGATTTTCTGACCGGAGAAATTTTATTTAAGAAAAATGAAAAAACAGCTTTGCCTTTGGCAAGCATTACAAAAATTATTGCGTTGCTTGCCGTTCTGGATAAAATTTCTTTGGATGAAGAAATTGAGATTTCAAAATCCGCCGTCCTTGCTCCGGAGCCGAGCTCTTTAAGAATCGGAGAGCATTTTGAAGTCGGCGACCTTGTTGCTATGGCCATGGTTGAATCGTCTAATGATGCGATCACGGCGTTGTATGAGCGTTTAAACACGGATGGTCAATTTCTGGAAATAATGCGTCTGAAAGCTGAAATATTAGGAGCGAATTCAATGAATTTTATAAATGCCACCGGCCTTGATGAAACCGAAACCACAACAGGAGGATACGGCTCGGCGGAGGATTTATTAAAAGTCACACGTTTTTCTTTAGATTCTCCAATTTGGCAATTTGGAGATGTGCGCGAAATTGTTTCAAAAGAAGGAATAAAACATATTTTAAAACCCACAAACGAATTGGGACCGGAGCTGACGCCGCTTATCGGCGCAAAAACCGGTTTTACAGATCTAGCGGGCGGCAATCTTTTAGTAATAGTTGAATATCCGATCGGACATCCATTAGGGATTGTGGTTTTAGGATCATCGGAAAAGGGCAGATTTGAAGATGTAAAAAAGATTTTGGGATGGATAAAAAATTTGTAAAGGGTAGGAGCTTTTTTCCATAACCCCACCCTTTACCCTCCCCCAAGGGGAGGGTAATTTCCTCCCCCTTCCTTGGGAAGGGGGATGGGGGTAGGTTATCAAAAACCCCTTATAAAATAAGGTTTTTGCGCTATTGACTTTTAAAATTATAAGGTATATAATTAAACTAGAATTACAGTGGAACAGAAAGGAGGCGGCTATGAGTATTTTGATTTGCGCTACCACTTACGGTGGTTGCGGATATATTGGAGAAGGCATGACCTTCCCAGACACCAATGAAAAAGGGGATCCGAAGTGCCCCACATGCGGTCAGGAAGCAATTTTCCAGTTGGGTGATGGTAATTTTGATAGCCTCACAAACGCAGACAACGCTGAATTGGCGAGAAGGCTTCTTGATGAGGATAATGCCAACATTCATGGCGAGCTTTTGAAATTCTGTGTCGAGGAAGGGTTCATCGGCAAAAACAGATTGACATCCGATCAAAAGGCCGAGTTGGGGATTTCTGAGTGTTTATTTCACAAACAGGAAAGGAGAAAGAGATGAAATATTTAGCATTGGTTCTCTGCTTGGTTTGTTTAGCGATAGCGGCGCGTCTGACTATGCCACTTGCTCCCGAAAGCCTTTCTTTTCTGACAGCGGACGAGATCGCTAATGCGCTCTTCGCTAGGCAGATCGGGGTTGGAATATTTATCCTGTTAGGCATAGGCATGTTTCTGGGTTTTTACTGGGAGATGAAAAGGCGATAAGATTTTCTTGGCTCCGGGGGCTTCGGTGGAAAAAACGCCAAACAATGCGTTTCTGCCGGAGCCTTATTTTTTTATAAAAATTCTGTTAAACTTAAACCATGCAGCAGGATTTGATTTTGAATGTTTATAAGGTGCTTGGATTAGGAGGTGTTGCGTTTTTTTTGGGAGTTGCGATGACGCCGATTCTGACGCATTATCTTTATAAATACAAAATGTGGCGAAAGGACGCGCGCATAATGGCGCCAGATGGCAGTCTAACGCCGATTTTTAACCAGCTCCACAAAGAGCGCGAAACCAAAGCCCCAAGAATGGGAGGTGTTTTAATTTGGGCCACTACTGCAATAGTCGCCCTTCTTTTTTGGGCGCTTCCGAAAATTTTTCCAGATCCGCTTTTCCAAAAATTAAATTTTTTGTCGCGCGATCAGACATGGGTACCATTGGGAATTTTATTAGCCGGTGCGGCGGTCGGGCTTCTGGATGATTTCTTGGTAGTTTTTGGGCGCGGAACTTATCGCGGCGGCGGACTTACTTTTACTAGACGCATCTCGCTTATTACTTTAATCGCCGCCGCCGGCGCTTATTGGTTCTATTTTAAACTCGGAAAAGACTTTGTTTTTATCCCGGGCTTTGGAGATTTTTATTTAGGCGCTGCTTTTGTCCTGTTTTTTATTTTAGTGATGTGGGCAACGTTTAGTGGGGGGGTGATTGATGGGTTAGACGGCCTTGCCGGCGGAGTTTTTGCTTCAATTTTTGCTGCTTACGGCGGCATTGCTTTTTTTCAAAACCAGATCAATCTTGCCGCTTTTTGCTCTGTAATCGTTGGGGCAATTTTGGCTTTTTTATGGTTTAATATTCCGCCTGCGCGTTTTTATATGTCAGAAACCGGAATTATGGCTTTAACCACCGCGCTTACAACGGTTGCTTTTTTAACAAACGCCGTGGCCGTGCTTCCAGTTATTGCGTTCCCGCTTGTTTTAGAATCGCTTTCAGTGATAATACAGCTTTCTGCCAAGCGGTTTTTTGGGAAAAAGGTTTTTTTGGTTGCTCCAATTCATCATCATTTTGAGGCCTTAGGCTGGCCGGCGGAGAAAATAACAATGCGGTTTTGGGTGCTCTCTGCGGTTTTTGCGATCATTGGCGTGATCGTCCAACTTGTGAGTGTGCTATAATAAGGCCGTATGGCTTTATCTATTTTGATAAAAAACGGCACCGTAATAGACGGCTCCGGCAAAGAACCCGTAAAAGCCGATGTTGGAATTTCCGCAAATCGCATTGTTAAAATCGGCGATCTGTCCAAGGAGACCGCGAATCAAGTTATTGATGCGGCCAATCTTTATATTACGCCGGGGTTTATAGATTTGACCAATCATTCGGATGTTTATGGATCGCTTTTTACCGTGCCTTCGCAGGAAAGCATGTTGAGGCAGGGGGTGACCACGGTTCTTTTGGGAAATTGCGGAGAATCGCTTGCTCTTGTGGCCAACAAAGAATCGCTGACCGACCTAGAACGTTGGACCACCGGGTTTTCGATTCCGATAAACTGGAATTCGGTAGAAGAATATTATAAAAACATTGAAAATCTGGGTGTCGGTTTAAATGTGGCGACGCTGGTCGGGCAGGAAACCTTGAAAAGAAACGCTGGCACGCCGGAAGAGAGGATCTTTTTGCTTGAAAAAGCGATGGATGAAGGCGCTTGGGGCCTTTCCAGCAATTTTTCATTTGCCGAATGGGGTCCGAACTTTGAAGGAGAAACTTTAAATTTGCTTAAGATTGTCGCGAAGCACGGCGGCCTTTATAAAATTCATCTCCGCGATGAAGGAAAAAATTTTCTTCCTGCTGTGGCTTTTGCAATTTCATTGGCAAGAACAAGCGGCGCGCGGACTTGTATTTCACATTTTAAAGCCATTGGGCGAGGCGCTTGGGCAGATTTTAACAAAGCTCTGCGAATGCTGCAGCAAGCGCGGAAAGAAGGAATCAATATTTCTTTTGATTTTTCTCCGTACCTGCGCACTGGGTCTATGCTGGTTTCCTTACTGCCGGCTTGGGCGCGGCAAGACGGCAATGAAGAAATTTTAAAAAAACTTTATGATCCTGATACATCGCTAAAAATCATCAACGATCTGAAAGCCGCCACTTTGCACGCAGACAAAATTTTTATCGCCTCTGCTTTCCGTGACAAAACTGCCGTTGGCAAAACTTTAGCCGATCTTGTAAAACACACGGGCCTCCCGGCAGAAAATCTAATTTTAGAGTTGCTCAAAATAAATAATCTGAACGTTTCGATTTTCGGCAAAACAATCAGCAGCCAAAATCTCCTTTCGGCTGCAAAAGACGAAGCCGGTTTAGTGTCAAGCGACGGCGCCGGGTACGATGTCGCCTTCCAACGGTTCGGCGATCTTGTCCATCCGCGGTCGTTCGGCGCATACCCGCGATTTTTTAATTTTATTTCGCAAAAAGCAGGTGTTTCTGCGGGCGAGGCAGTGGCAAAAATGACTTCGCGCCCGGCTGCGGTTTTGGGTTTAAAAGACAGAGGCGTTTTGAAAACCGATTACATCGCGGATATCGCGGTTTTCCATCCTAAAGAATTTAAAGATCAGTCGGTTTATAAAAACCCTTATAATTATTCTGCCGGACTCCACTTTTTGATCATCGCGGGCCATGCCGCGATCAGCAACGGTGTGCTTGAACCAAAAAAATACGGAGCGGCGCTAAGGAAAACAAATTAACATGGCGCAAAACCGCGCATACGATAGAATGTTTCTTGTCTTGACCCTTTTCATCTTTGTTTTCGGATTGTTCATTTTGGCGTCTGCGTCGCTTGGTTTATCTCAAACAAAATTCGGCTATCCTTATTATTATTTTTTTCATCAAATTATTTTCGGCGCGCTTCCGGGAGCTATTTTATTTTATATTGCGTATAAAATTCCTTATTTTTTTTGGAGGCAGTACGCCCTTTATATATTGCTTTTCGGTATCTTTTTGATGTTTTTGGTTTTTGTTCCTGCTTTAGAAATGTATCACGCAGGAGCGCGCCGCTGGATTTCGCTCGGCCCCATTTCTTTGCAACCGGCTGAATTTTTAAAATTTGCGTATGTGGCGTATTTGGCCGCCTGGCTCGAATCAAAATCAAGAACTATAGGCTCGTTTAAATTTGGCCTTTTGCCTTTTCTTATTATGAGCGCTTTTATTGCGTCATTTTTAATTTTACAGCCGGACATAGGAACTTTGGCCGTGCTTTTGGCGGCGATTCTGGCATTATTTTTTTTGAGCGGGGGAGACTTAAAACAATTGACGTTGCTCTTTTTAATCACGATTGTTATTATAGGAATACTCGTTTACATAGAGCCTTATCGGCTCGATCGCATAAAAGTTTTTTTAAATCCGGAAGATGACCTGAAAGGCATCGGATATCAAATAAATCAGGCGCTTATTGCTGCGGGCTCCGGCGGCTTTTGGGGGAGAGGTTTTGGAATGAGCCGGCAGAAATTCGGTTATTTGCCTGAACCAATAGGGGATTCCGTATTTGCAGTAGAGGCGGAGGAGCTCGGATTTTTAGGAAGTGTCGTTTTACTGATTTCGTTCCTCTTATTTTTTTTGCGGGGCATTTGGATAACTCGGCGAGCGCCGGATTTTTTTGGAAAATTTTTATGTTCAGGAATCCTTTTTCTGATTATATTTCAAGCTTTAATCAATATTTCGGCAATACTGGCGCTATTGCCGCTTACAGGAATACCGCTTCCGTTTGTGAGCTATGGCGGATCGGCATTGGCCGTAAGTATGGCGGAAGTCGGCATTATACTTAATATTTCTAAATACAGAACCAAAACGCCATGAAAATTATCTTTACAGGCGGCGGGACAGGCGGGCATTTTTATCCATTGATCGCGGTTGCGCGCGCGCTAAAAAAAGAAGCGGAGGCGGAAAACATCGCGCGGCTTGAACTCTTCTTTGTATCCGATGAAATTTTGGACAAAGATCTGCTTTTCCGCGAAGATATCAAATTTATTAAAGTTCCTGCTGGAAAAATACGGAGATATTTTTCTTTGCGCTATATTCCAGATACGCTAAAAACTTTGTGGGGTATTTTGTGGGTTTTTTGGCGATTGTACCTGATAATGCCGGATATGGTGTTTTCAAAAGGCGGCTATGCCAGTTTCCCAACTTTAGTTGCGGCGCGCTTTCTTAAAATTCCTGTTTTAATTCATGATTCCGATGCGGTCCCGGGGCTGGTTAGCAGGTGGACAGGAGAGTGGACGGCAAGAATCGCCGTATCTTTCATGGAAGCCGCTCGCTACTTTGAAGGTAAAAATGTCGCGATTACCGGAAATCCGATTCGCCCGCAAGTCGTCGGAGGAAATCTTCCAGAAGCCATAGAATATTTCCGGCTTGAAGAAAATTTGCCGACCATTTTAATATTGGGTGGATCGCAAGGGTCTGAACGGATTAACGAGGCGCTGCTTAGCGCGTTGGAAAAAACAGTAAAAACATATCAAATAATTCATCAGACCGGTAAAACCAATTTTGAGGATGTAGCCTCGCGCGCTGAAGTTTTACTAGAACACAGCGAATTTAAAACAAGATACCACCCGCACGGTTTTTTAGGCGAAGGCGAATTGCGCGGCGCTTATAAAGCAGCTTCCATTGTTATCGCAAGAGCCGGTTCAGGCTTGATTTTTGAAATCGCCGCCAACGGAGCGCCCGCTATTTTAATTCCACTGCCTTCTGCCGCGCAAAATCATCAGCGAGAAAACGCGTACGCTTACGCAAGGTTCGGGGCTTGCGAGGTTATTGAAGAAACAAACCTCACGCCCAATCTTTTGCTTGCGGAGATTGATAAAATTCTTGCGAACCCGGAACGCATTCGAAAAATGAAATTGGCCGCAGCAGGATTCGCCCGTCCAGACGCAGCACAAAAGATTGCAAGAGAAATCATTAAATTGGGAATTCATGAATAGTAAAATACGCACAAGATTTGCTCCAAGTCCGACGGGGCTTTTGCACGTAGGCGGGCTTCGTACCGCGCTTTATAATTATCTTTTCGCAAAGCAAAACGGTGGGCAGTTTATGTTGCGCATAGAAGATACCGATCGCGCTCGTCTTCTGGAGGGCGCGGAGAAAAATATTATTGAAACACTGCGGATTTTCGGACTGGATTTTGATGAAGGACCGATTAGGCAATCGGATCATTTGGAAAAATATAAAGAACGCGCCGAGGAGTTAATTCAAAAAGGCGCTGCTTACGAGGATGGCGGCGCGATACGTTTTAAGATGCCGAAAGACGGCGTAACCAAGTTTACCGACATTATTCGCGGTGAGATCCAAATAGAAAATGAAACGCAGGAAGATTTTGTAATTTTAAAATCAGATGGTTTTCCGACTTACAATCTTGCCCATTTGGTTGATGACCACGATATGGCAATCACGCACGTCATCAGGGGCGATGAATTTATTTCATCAATGCCGAAATACATCGCGCTTCATAAGGCGTTCGGCTGGGAGCTTCCTCAATACGCGCACCTGCCGCTTTTGCTTAATAAGGATAGAGCTAAACTATCCAAACGTGAAAGCGACAAAGCCGTGAAAGTTCTGCTGGAGGAAGATGGATATTTGGAAGAGGCCGTTTTGAATTTTGTCGCGCTTTTGGGATGGCATCCGAAAACCGATCAGGAAATTTTTTCATTGGAGGAGTTAATAAAAGAATTTAAATTAGAAGACGTCCAGAAAGCCGGAGCGATTTTTGATATTCAAAAACTAGATTGGATGAATGGAGAGTACATTAGAAAAAAAACGCCGAAAGAGCTGGTTGAACTAGCCGCGCCGTTTTTAGAAAAAGAAGGAGAGGGTGATTCTTCTTTTTTAGAAAAAATCATTGCTCTTGAACAACCTCGCCTGAAAAAACTATCTGAAATGCCGGAGCGCACGGATTATTTTTTTCGAGAACCCGAATATGATGTTTCTTTATTGAAATGGAAGAACATGGATGATAATCAAACTAAAAATTCCTTAGAGCTTTCAGCAGAATTGCTGAAAGCGGTTAATGATAAAGATTTTAATAAAGAAAATCTTGAAAAAATATTTTTGGACCGCGCCAAGAAATTCCAAGATAGGGGAGAGCTATTGTGGCCTTTGCGTGTTGCCCTTACCGGCAAGAAAGCCTCCCCAGGCCCGTTTGAAATAATGGAGATTTTAGGAAAAGAAAGCTCAATTTCTCGTTTAGAAGCGGCTTTAGATATGCTAAAATAGGATAGTGAGGTGCATTTATAAAACCATTTTGGTTATGGCGTTTTTTGCGTTAATTTTGAATTTGCCGGTATTTGCGGCAGAGCCAGAAAATTTAAAACAGCAAATTGACGAAAAAAATCAGGAAATTCAGAAGCTGGAAGAAGAAATTAAACAATATCAGGAGAGTGTTGACGAGGCCGAGTCCGCCGCAAAAACTTTAAGCGGAGAAATTAAAAGATTGGATACGGAACTCAAAAAATTGAACGCTCAAATTGTGCTAACCCAAAAGAAAATCGCCAAAAAAGAGCTGGAAATCAAAGAACTGGGAGAAGACATCACGGATACACAAGATTCAATTAAAAATCGTCAGAATGCGCTCGCAAAAATTTTAGAAGGGTTGAATAAAGCGGAAAGTGACGGCATGCTGGAAACATTTTTAAAATACAAGGCGCTGTCGGATTTTTTTGACGAGCTTGAAAGAATACGGGCCTTGAATACCGGTGTGCGGCAGAACTACGAAGAATTAAAAACACTCAAAACAAATCTTGAAGAAAGAAAGCAAAAAGCGGAAGCGGCGCGGCTTGACCTAAAAAATCTTCAGAGAGATCTTTTAGCGCAGCGCGAGATTCAAAAAGACGCGAGAACCGAAAAAAACCAATTACTTTCCGCGACCAAAAATCAGGAAGCGGCTTATCAAAAACTTTTAAAAGACCGTGAGAAGCGCCGCGCGGAAATTTACGAAGAAATCCGTCAAATAGAAAACGAGTTAAAAAAACAAATTGATTTCGGAACGCTGCCTTCATTCAGCAGCGGTGTTTTGCTACGCCCAATCGATGGGGGAGTGATAACACAAGAATTTGGCAAAACTTCTTTTGCCAGGTACACCGATGTTTACGGAAATGGATTTCATAACGGAGTTGATTTACGCGCAAGCGTCGGCACTCCGGTAAGGGCAGCCGAAGACGGAACCGTGAAAGCAACCGGCAACACAGACTTTATCTGCCCAAGAGGTTCTTACGGCAAATGGGTGTTGGTTGAACACCCAAATAAGCTGGCTACTCTTTACGCGCACCTTTCGCTAACTAGAGTAAGCTCTCGCCAGGAAGTCAAGCGGGGTGATATAATAGGTTATAGTGGCAATAGCGGCTATACCACAGGCCCGCACCTTCATTTTACGGTATACGACGCGCGCACGGTGCAATTGCGACAAAGCCGTGTCTGTGGAGTTTTACCTTATGGAGGGTATCTTAATCCAATAAACTACTTATAAAATGCAAAATAAAGGTTTCGTACAAATAGTAATAATAGCGGCGCTTTTGGTGATTATTTTGAGCCTTTTAGGTGTATCCTTAAGCTCGCTTTTCTCCAATCCGCTCTTAAAAGAAAACTTCGGGTTTTTGGGTAAATGGCTCGCGAAGCTGTGGAATCATTATTTGTCAGTGCCGTTTCAATATCTTCGGAATATTTGGGTTGATCTTATTTGGGATCCATTTGTAAATATGTTAACAGGATTAAAGGGCGGCAGTGGCCCTTTTGAGCCTCCACGATAAAGACGTCGCAAAAGGTATAATGTGCGAACTTTATACTATTGCATTTTTTCACTGCCCTGCTAGCATATAGCTCAATATGGCGCATACAAAAGCGGGGGGGTCTACGCAGAACCTTCGCGATTCACAGCCGAAATATTTGGGAATTAAGCTTTACGCCGGCGAGAAAGCCAAGCCGGGCGCTATTTTAGTGCGCCAGCGCGGTACCAAGTTCGTCCCCGGAAACGGCACAAAAATCGGCAAAGACGATACGATTTACGCCATTCGCGACGGTGTTGTTAAATTTGAAACAAAAAGAAAAATCAGATTTGACGGGTCTAAGCGCTCGGTTCACAAAGTATCTGTAATTTAATCTCCTCATTTCCGAGCAATATTTTTGCCTCATGTTTCCCTGTTGTTTTAATCGGCGCGTCAAACTTAATCATCTCTTCCTTTAAATTCGCCGGCAGTAAAAATCCAAGCGCTTTTAAGCCTTCTATAATTTCTTTTGACGAGATTGCAGCGTAAAGCTTACTGGCTTGCCCGTCTGGTTGGCGGGACTTATACGCTTTTTTCTTGATCACAATCCCCTTCTCCGCGAGCGCAGCTTTTAAATTATGAAACTCGTCGTGCGCGCGTTCTTTCTGCGCTTTCTTGCTCTTCTGTTCGGTTTCGATTTTTTGCACATTCCCAAGCGTAGCCAGAGCGGCTAAATTTTTCAAAATCAAAAAATTCCGCGCGTAACCGTCGGAGACATCTTTGATCTCTCCCTTTCGACCAAGTTTTGCAACGTCTTTTAGTAAAATGACTTTCATTGCGATTGCAAAATTTCTATCGCCTTCTCCATGACTAGATCCCTCCCCGCTTCTATATCTTCTTTGGTTGGTTTTATTTCAATATCCGGTTCTAGCCCACCATCCGATAGCGCCTGCCCATTTGGCGTAAGCCATTTAGCAATTGTGATTTTGATTGAAGTGTCTGCGGCAAGAGGAAGAAGTTCCTGCACCGATCCCTTGCCGAAAGTTTTCTCCCCGATGATTTTCGCTTTGCCGTGGTCTCTCAAAGCCCCGGCCAAAATTTCAGAAGCCGAGGCCGAGCCTTGATTTACCAAAACCACTGTCAGCGCGCCGCGAAAAATGTTGTATCCCCTGCTTCGGTGAAGTATCTGGCTTGCTTTCCCGCCGAAATCTTCTTTAACAACCACTTCTCCTTGCGGCAAAAACCAACTCGCTATATCCACAGCCGCCTCCAGAAATCCGCCAGGATTATTTCTCAAGTCAAGAATTAATTTGCTTTTGTTTTTTTCAATCATTTCGCGCAAGGCATTTCTGAAACTCTGCGGCGAATTTTCAGAAAAATTATAAAGCCTGATGACAAAAATGTCTCCCAAATCTTTTTCCGTTTTCTTCCCATCTTTTGCTGTTACAATCTGCTTTGTTTCCGTGTCAATTACAGGAATTTTGATAACGCCGCGCTCAATTTCTATTATTCGATTTTCATCTTCGCCGTTTCGCGCTATTGTGAGTTTTACTTTCGTGCCTTTCGGCCCGCGAATTCTGCGCACTGCTTGTTCAATGGTCATCTCCATGGTTGTCTCGTCATCAATTTTTAAAATTTTATCCCCCGCACGAATTCCGGCCTGCTCCGCTGGCGTGCCCTTAAGAGGCGCGATTACAGTAAGCGCGTCTTTTCTGATGCCTATTTCCATGCCAACTCCTTCAAACTCGCCTTTAATTTCGCTTTGGAAAATTTTTGTTTCTTCCGGCGGAAAAAATACTGTATAAGGGTCGCCCAAAGACTTTGTCATTCCTGCAATCGCGCCGTAGAGCATATCTTGCCGTTTTATTTTATCTATATCCACATATTTGCTCTCTGCTATATTCCAGGCGCGCCAAAATTCCGCAAAATCAATCTCATCGCGATTGGCGCTTATCTGCGGTTCTATGTTTAAAATACCGCTAATTTTGCTTTCCGCGGGCGTTTTTAGCCCAGTGTAAAATCCCAACGCAAAAACGACCGCCAGCACTATTACAGCCGCTAGAAATCCGCCAAGTTTCTTAATTTGCCCCATATTCGCCTATTATCCCAAACTTTTTTTTGTTGTACAATAGGACTAATGCTTACACTTTACAATTTTTTAACTCGTAAAAAAGAGATTTTTAAGCCGATTTATCGAAATAAGGTGGGGCTTTATACTTGCGGGCCGACTGTTTATAACTATGCGCATATCGGAAATCTGCGAACCTATATTTTTGAAGATATTTTGCGCCGTACGCTGGAATACGCAGGATATAAAGTAAAACACGTGATGAATATAACGGATGTGGACGACAAAATCATAAAAGGCGCGAACGCAGAAAATAAAAATATCTATGATTTTTCCGAATCTTATAAAAAGGCATTTTTTAACGATATCAAAAAACTCCATATTCTTCCAGCATGGAAATATCCAGATGCAACAAAACATATCAAAGAAATGATTACGCTGATTCAAAAACTCTTAAAATCAAGATTTGCTTATAAAGTCGGTGGCTCGGTTTATTTTGATATTTCTAAATTTAAATCGTACGGCAACCTTTCAAGATTAAAAAAAAGAGAGCTTAAAATCGGAGCGCGGGTGGATACCGATGAATACGCAAAAAATACAGGCGAGGATTTTGTGCTCTGGAAAGCAGTTAGAGCCGGAGAACCAAGTTGGCCCGCCCGCTTTGCAGGCGAGGCTCGCCCCCTTTGGGGGCGGCCCGGCTGGCATATCGAATGCTCTGCAATGTCAATGAAATATTTTGGTAAGAGTTTTGATATTCATGCCGGAGCTATTGATTTGCTGTTTCCTCACCACGAAAACGAAATCGCCCAATCAGAAGGCGCGACCGGTAAAAAGTTCGTGAAATATTTTTTGGAGGGCGAGCATCTTTTGGTAAACGGCAAAAGAATGGCAAAATCGGCAGGCAATTTTTTTACTTTGCGCGATTTAGAAAAAAAAGGCTTCAATCCCCTAGCCTTTCGATACTTTACGCTCTCTGCGCACTATCGTTCGCAGCTCAATTTTACTTTGGAGTCGCTTAAGGCGGCACAGAATTCGCTGGAGAGACTGTGGGAGTTTGTTTTGAATTTAAAAGCAACGCCGCTCTCTTTAAAACCCGGTTTTAAATCCCCAAAAAAACCGGGTTTTTTCCCGAGCGGCGCGGTTCTGATCAAAGTACGCGAAGCTTTTCAATCCGCTCTTTTCGATGACCTCAACACCCCAAAAGCGCTAGCTGTGCTGTGGAATTTGATAAACGATTACAATAAAAACCCCAAAAAGTTCGACGCGAGGGCTATTTTGGGTCTCTTATATGATTTTGACAAGGTTTTGGGACTGGGATTGCGCGCGGTAAGGCCCGTTAGGCCGCCGAAAGAAGTATTGAGTCTTCTGAAAAAGCGCGAGATTGCGCGGAAAGCCGGAAATTTCGCTATCGCAGATGAAATTCGCCGGAAAATTAAGCAGCTTGGCTGGCAAGTCAAAGATACGCCGTCCAGACCTGAACTTATTCACGCATAATTCACTTTTGATCCACCTTTTTGCCATTGCATTTAAATATTTAAATATTTAAACTATAAGTAATGGCGCAAGTTCTCTCACCATTCACCGTTTCCAGAATGCCTCCGCAAAATATTGAAGCGGAAATCTCTCTTTTGGGCTCATTGCTGTTAGACGGCGCGGTAATTGACCGCGTCGTTGATATCGTAGGGCGAGACGATTTTTATAAACGAGAACACCAAGCAATTTTTGATGCGGCTTCCGCGCTTTTCCAAAAGCAAAAACCGATTGATGTGTTGACTGTTGGAGATCAGCTTAAAGAGCACGGCAAACTTGAAGAAATTGGAGGGGTCGGCTACCTTACTACTCTTGTAAACAGCGTGCCAACCGCCTCCAACGCCGCTTATTACGCGGAAATAATCAGAAAAAAGAAGATTTTGCGAGATCTTATTACGATTTCTCATGAAATTTCCCAAATGGGCTACCAGGAAAGCGAAGATGTCGGGCTTTTGATGGACGAGGCAGAGAAGCGGATTTTTTCAATATCTCAACGTTCGCTGATCAAAGGTTTTGAACCTGTAGCCGGGGCTTTGGAAGAAGCGTGGGAACGCATTGACAGGCTGCACAAAGGCGCCGGTGCTTTGCGAGGTATTCCTACGGGCTTTAAACAATTGGACAACAAACTCTCCGGACTTCAAGAATCCGACCTCGTTGTGCTTGCAGCGCGTCCGTCTTTGGGAAAAACCGCGTTAGCCATGGATATCGCGCGGCATGTGTCTCTTTATGAAAATATTCCCGTTGGCATCTTTTCGCTTGAGATGTCCAGAGGGCAGTTGGTAGACCGTTTAATCGCGGCGGAAGCAAATGTGGACGCTTGGCGTCTGCGCACAGGCCAGCTTTCTCCGGATAGCGATGATTTCGAAAGAATCCGGGACGCAATGGATAAACTTTCCAAAGCCCCGCTTTTTATTGACGACGAAGCTTCAATAAATATTTTACAGATGCGCGCCAAAGCAAGAAGATTGCAAGCAGAAAAGGGCCTGGGACTTATAATTGTTGATTACCTTCAGCTTATGGTGCCTCGTATTCAATCCGACAGCATGGTACAACAAATTACGGAAATTTCACGTTCGCTAAAAGCTTTGGCAAGAGAGCTCAAAATTCCTGTGCTTGCGCTTTCACAGCTTAATCGCGCAGTGGAATCTAGGCCGAACAAAAAACCGCAGCTTTCGGATCTGCGCGAATCAGGCGCGATTGAACAAGACGCTGATGTAGTTATGTTTATCTATCGCGAAGATTTGGTGAAAGAGAACTCTGACAGAAAGAATCAGGCGGATATTTTGATACAAAAGCACAGAAACGGCCCCACGGGCGAGGTTGTTTTGTACTTCAATTCAGACAAAATAAGCTTCTCGGCGCTGGAGAAGGACCATGAGCTCTAGCTTTTTTAATGACTTAAAAGAACTTTTAGAAAAACTCCCGGGAATCGGCCCGCGGCAGGCTTCGCGTTTTATTTGGGCCATGCTAGACTTTGAGTCGAAAGAGCGCGAAAAAATGGCCAGTTTAATCAGTAATCTGGACAGCCACTTAACTAGATGCGTGGAGTGTTTTAGGGCTTTCGGTACAGCCACGCCCGGCTCCTCGAAACCTGGTTTTGAGACTTCCAAAAAACCAGGTTTCTTCCCGCCGGGGGTGATAATTTGCCCTTTCTGCCAACCAAACTCCTCCCGCGACCATTCCAAAATCATGGTTGTGGAGCGCGACAGCGACCTTTTGAATATTGAGAAATCAAAAATTTATAACGGGATTTATCATGTTTTAGGCGGCGCTTTAGATCCGCTGGAAAAAGATGATAGTGTGAGAAAAAAAATTAAAAAGCTTTGGGATAGAATCTCGCGCTCCTCAACATCCGATGTTAAATCCTCAAAAACATCGGATGTTTTCCCGCGCGAGATTATTATCGCCCTCTCCCCCACCAAGCTAGGCGAGTTTACAGCAAGTTTTATTGAAAAAATTTTTGAACCTCTCTCGAAATCTAGAAATATTAAAATTTCCCGTCTCGCCCGCGGCCTTGCCACCGGCACAGACTTAGAATACGCGGATGAGATGACCTTAAGGCAGGCTATTGATAATCGCAAGTGATACAGTTTGTCTGTGGCCTTTCTTTTTGCGGAAGCGGGTTTTGGAATGGTATTTAAAAGTAATAACTTTCGGCAGGCGCTTCTCTCCCAAAATCTCCGCGCTGACTTTTTTGCCGGCGAGGTATGGTTTTCCAAGTTCAATTGTTTCCCCATTCGCGATCAGTAAAACTTTGTCGAAATCAAACCTCCCACTTCCAACTTCCAACTTCTCTGTTTGTATCTTTTGCCCTTCTGAAACAAGATACTGCTTGCCGCCGGTTTCGATTACAGCTATTTTCATACTTTTAGATACTACTTTATTTATTCTTTGTCTGCAAGTTGCTTTAGCCCGCCTTCCCCAATGGTTATTACTTTATCAACTCTCTCAGTTAAAAGTTCGATTCTTTTCCCGGTCTCATCATAACTTGATTTTACGTTTGTAATATGTTTGCCTAATTTATCATAGCTTTCCCCCAATCTTTTCCCATCAAGTAAAATTGTTCCGAGACGTTTTATAATTTCTTGCGTTTTTTTGCTCACGGTAATATCTCGAAACCAGTGTTCAAATACTGATAGCGTCATATTGAGCGTGTTCGGAGAAGCCAATACCACTCCTTTCTTGGATGCATATTCAACCAGCTCGGCATCTGTTAACGAAAACATTATATCGTAATACACCGCTTCCGCAGGTACAAACATTATTGCTCGATTTGTAGTATTCTCTTCGGGTTTTATGTATTTTGCGGATATTGAATCTATTTCTTCTTTCACTCTTCTTATAAACACTTGCATTTTTGGAGTTTTAGCAGACTCCACAGACTCTTCCGCATAGCTGATGTAAGTTTCCAGAGGAAATTTAGAATCTATGGGGAGCAGGAAGTCGTTAGGTAGTTTTATTGCAAAATCAACAGCCTCGCCATTTTTAAATTGATATTGTTTCAAAATTCGCTCTTCAGGATAAACTTGGCTTAATATGTACTCTAGATTTGCCTCACCCCACTGCCCCCGTAATTTTGGGGTCTTGAAAATATTCTGGAATGAAGACATTTTATCAACCGAGTTTTCAACTGATTTATGCACTTGTTCTACATTGTGCCGCAGACTCGTAATAGATTCGGTGAAATCTTTTACTCTTTCGTGCATGCCTCGGTTAGAGGAGTCCATAAGCTCTCGCGAGGAGCGCAACTGATCGTTAATATCCACTTTTATACTAGAAAGTAATTTTTCAAATGTTTTTTCAATGACATCTAATCTCACGTTTATATCAGTTCCCTTATCATTTCTTCTCCACAAAAAATAAAAAATGGCCGCACCAATTACAATGCCACTTAAAATAGCTATTATTAGTATAATCTCATTCATAAAAACAGCTTAGCACAATTTTTTGGACCATGGGAGAATCGAACTCCCGCCTGCCGGATGCAAACCGGCTGCACTGCCACTATGCTAATGGCCCGATTTTGCAATTTTATCAAAAATTTAACCCGTTTACAACCAAAAAGCCCTGATTGAAAATCATGGCTTTTTGGCGAAATATGCCGAAGGCATCCCTTCGGGATTTCGTTTACTTTTTGCCTAAAATCCTAAACATCTTTGTGCCGCATTTCTCGCACGTTCCGGTCATCGCGCGGCGGGTTACGCCTCCTTTTCCTTTCATTGTAACTTCTTTGGCGTCAGACATGGTTCTTTTGTCGCGGCATTTTACGCAATAAGCTACTACTGGTTCGTCTTGTTTGTCGCCTGGCATAGTATTGAAAATTGCATTATATAATAATGGTTTTTCGACCAGTTAAAGCTATTTTAGCACAACCTTCGAATAAATACGAATAAGTTATTCACAAACGCAATTAAGCCTGTTATACTCTAAATTAACGTAAACTAACGCGCGTATAGCTCAGTGGTAGAGCGCGTCACTGATAATGACGAGGTCCTAGGTCCGATCCCTAGTACGCGCACAGTGTGTAAAATTCAAGCACTTTTTCTTTTGTCCCGAGTCTAAACTTTGGGTTCCTAGACTAATACCCCTCCGATAAAAGATCGAAGATCGACACTTTAATTTTTTAACCCGCCTAAATTTTTTCAAAGAAAAAATTTTGGTGGGCGAGTACAAAAAATTAAAATTGAAACTCCACGACCAGCTTCCGCTAGCCGTGCCTTGTTACGACTTACTCCCTGTCATCTCAATTACCTTATCCCCCGCTTAGCGAGGCCTTCGGGTATTCAAGACTTCCTTGAGTTGACGGGCGGTGAGTACAAGACTCGAGAACGTATTCACCGCAGTATAGCTGACCTGCGATTACTAGCGATTCCGTCTTCATGAGGTCGAGTTGCAGACCTCAATCTGAACTGGGCTTTCTTTTGATGAGATTGGCTCCGCCTTACGGTTTCGCGACTCATTGTAGAAAGCATTGTAGCACGTGTGTAGCCCGGGGCATCAAAGGGTCATGCTGACTTGGCGTCATCCTCGCTTCCTCCCCAGCCCAAAACGAATTTATTTAGAAACTAAGTTTCCAATGGAAACTTAGTTTCTAAATTCGCTTTGGGCTGGGGCGGTCTCTTGTGACACATATAACACAAGACAAGGGTTGCGTTCGTTACCCCACTTAAGGGAACAGCTCACGCCACGAACTGACGACAGCCATGCAACACCTGTCCCAACGTCCTTGTGAGACGCCCGCTTTTCAGCGGACTTATCGTTGAGATTTCAAGCCCCGGTAAGGTTCTTCGTTTACCGTCGAATTGAACCACATGCTCCACCGCTTGTGCGAGTCCCCGTCTATTCCTTTGAGTTTTAAACTTGCGTTCGTACTTCCCAGGCGGATGACTTAACGCGTTAGCTTTGCCACTCGAAGGGTCGATACTTCCAATGGCTAGTCATCATCGTTTAGGGCGTGGACTACAAGGGTATCTACAAATTTGTTACTAACTTGGGTGTCGGACACCCAAGTGCTCAAGATTTGATAATCGGTGCTAATTTTTGGAGTCAAGATTGGGACTTGATAATAATAGATATGCTATACTTAACTTAGAAAGGAGGTGTATCATGAAAGCAATCGTACTCGAGGTTGACGAATCTATCAATGGCGTACTCTTGGAACTCATCCCCGAGGATGAGAAGGAAAAAGTAGTCGTAGATCATATGATTGACGCGCTTAGTCGAGGCGATTTGGAACATTGGGATCCAGAAAACCGTCCAGAAAACGAGTTCCAGATCTTCATCAACAAGCACGGATCATGATCAGTCGCCATGACTAATCTCCAAAAATGAAGTAGCAGTGAGATGACATCAATCTGCTACTTTTTCTTTTTTTCCAAAAATTAGCACCGACTTGCCCACCTAATTGTGCTTTCGCACTTTTGGCGGGTTCTTGAGTTGGGCCGGGCATTTCTGCCGGCCTCTCGCCATCGCTGGCGAGTTCGGACTATATCATGCTAGCGCAGCTTACAGCTTCCCGCTTCCAGCTTCTAGCAATTTAATTTGCTGGTAGCTGTTAGCTGGTTGCCGGTGGCTGGCTTCGCCTCGGCGTATAGTCTCTACGGGGTCATTACCAACACCGAGTGTTGGTCAGCGGACTTCCCTCGGGATTGTCCAGCTCCAGTTTTCTAAACTGGGGCTGGGGTTTCCCCGATATAGCCAAGTTTTCATTCCAATATTTCTATTGGACGGGACTAGAACCGCCCTTGCGCGGTACTTCTTAATCCTTTTTGATCCCCACGCTTTCGTGTTTCAGG
>Ga0209541_10000899_pt1 | contig 59088 bp, 64 predicted proteins | sample RifCSPlowO2_01_FD_184027 | JGI IMG/M metagenome (GOLD analysis project Ga0209541, IMG submission 184027) | Groundwater microbial communities from Rifle, Colorado - Rifle CSP2_plank lowO2_0.1 (SPAdes) (version 2) | ecosystem: Environmental > Aquatic > Deep subsurface > Groundwater | place... | reverse complement strand
GTAAAAGTGGAGAATGACAAGGTTTACATAAAGATGACATTTACAACCCCAATGTGCCCGTATGGGCCTATGCTTCTTGATGAGGTAAGGGCAAAAGTAAGCGAAATTAAAGGCATTAAAGAAGTTGATGTAGAAGTTACCTTTGACCCTCCATGGCAGCCTTCTGAAGAGCTTAGGGCAACTTTAGGGGTTTGATTACTACTTTTTAATGGTTATGAATAATAAGATTTAAATACGCCTCTTGATTTCTCAATTTTATGGTAGAAGCTTTAGATGTGCAAGTAGCTAAAGAAAAGGCTTATCAGGGATTTTTAGGAAAGTGGGTTAATGTATTATACGCTGAAGGTGGTCAAACAAGTGATTTAGGCAAAGTCAGCTCTGTTGAAAATGGATTTTTAAGACTTATGCCTTATTTAAGGAATCTTTCTACACGAATCAAGTTGGAATATGGCTTATGTGAAGAAGGCGAGCCAATCCCTATTCATGTCCTTGATATTAGAAGGATTATGGAAGTTCCAGAATCTTATATTGATGATGTTATTGAAGCTGCGAAGGCAGAAATAAGGTACAATGTAAAAACCAATAGAGAGGAATGGGGTGTCGACAAAAAGGATATTGGAATAAAAGGATAATAAAAAACTAAAAATCAGTCAATTTCCTTGTCTGCGCATATTTTATTATCGTAGTATTGCCTTCTTTTCCGCCTGTTGTTTTCTCAACGGAAATGAATTTGTTTTTCTGCAGCTTGTCTATTTTCCTCTGGAATGACTTATACGCCAGGCTGCCTCCTTTTTTCTGGTAGGTTTTAAACAAATCCCCTATCTTCGCGTTTGAATTCTGCTGTATTATGTCAAGAATCATTTTCTCATCAGAAGCCAGGTCAGAGCTTTTCTTTATTGTAAACTCGCTTATTTTTTTTACTGCTTCTTCCGCATGCTCCAAGGTTATTTTTCTCAAGGATTTGCCTTCAGCTATGGTTGCTGATTCTTTCATGAGATGCAGCCCTGTCCTTATGTCCTGGATTTCCGCAGCCTTTTTGGCGATGAATTCAAAGGCGTCCTGCTCAAAAACATCAGTGTAAAAGGCATATTCAGAGCGTTGCTTCAGAATGCCCCTTGTCTCATTTAGATTGTAGGGCCTGAATTCCATCATTTCCGGCATCAGCCTTGACTTAATCCTGTCATCTATGCTGTCTATAAAATCATGGTAGTTTGTTATCAGGAAAATTGACTTTTTGTAAATCTCCTCAAGTATCGAGTAAAGAAAATCAAAATCCTCAAGCTTGTCAGCCTCGTCAAGGGCGAAGACAGCGCATTTTTTGTTCAGAAGCTTTTTGATTACATCAAACAATTCGTCGCTTCTTTTGTTGTGCGTTAATTTATATCCCAGAATATCGCATATCTCGAGCAGAATCTTGAATGAGGTGTTTTTCTGCCAGCAGTTGACATAAACGGGGATTACATCCTCGCTTTCTTCTTCAAGCTCTTTCAGCACATGCTTCATTGCCGCTGTCTTTCCGATTCCGGGCTGGCCGAAAATAAAGAGGTTTTTCCCGTTTCTCTGCTCCAGCAGGGGCTTGATGCAGGCTGCCATCCTTCTTTGCTCCTGCTCCCTGTAAGGTATAATCTTAGGCAGGTAGTCAAAGTCCAGGGCTATTTCATTCTTGAATAAAGTCTCGTCGCTTTTGAGCATGTCCTTGAATAAAGAAGACATTATTGCACCCCTTAATTTGTTATTTTATCTTTATCTTTTAAAATAGTTTTGTTTTTTGTTATATTATACAATTTATTTTTTAAAAATAAAAAAATATTGAAATTTGCTGATTTTTGTTTTATTGAAAATTTTAAAATCTATTGGGACTATTTCTTCTTTATCTCTTTTATGCCGTTCATGTAAGGCACTAAAACAGCCGGGACTTTAATGCTTCCGTCCTTTTGCTGGTAATTTTCTAGTATTGCCCTTAAAGCCCTTGAAGTCGCAACTGCTGTTGAGTTTAAAGTATGCACATACTCCCTTTCATTCCCTTTCTGGCATCTTATGTTAAGCCTTGCTGCCTGGTAGGAAGTGCAGTTGGAGCATGAAACAGCTTCCTTGTATGCCTTTTCCCTCGGCATGTAAACCTCCAAATCATATTTCTTCGCTGCTATATCCCCAATGTCGCCTGTGCAGACGCTTACAATCCTGAAAGGCAATTTTAATTTTTCGAAAATCTCTTCTGCATTTTTTATCAGCTCCTCAAATATTTTCCAGCTGTCTTCCGACCTGGAAAAGACAAACTGCTCAACCTTGTTGAACTGATGCACCCTGAACAGGCCTTTTTCATCAACGCCATGGCTTCCAATCTCTTTCCTGAAGCACGGGCTTACCCCGGCAAATTTTTTTGGCAGCTCATTCTCATTGAAAATATAGTCTGAATGCATTGCGCCTATAGCATGCTCTGATGTTGCTATCAGGTATAAATCCTCATTCTCTATCTTGTACATCATTGTCTCAAAATTCCTGAGCTCTGTTACGCCCTCGTACTGCTTTCTCCTCAGCATTAATGGAACTTGTGTGAGAATAAAGCCTTTTTTTGCCAAAAAGTCTATTGCAAACCTCTGCAAAGCCAGGTCCATGAGCGCTAATTCATTAAAAAGGTAGTAAAAGCCCCTTCCTGAAACCTTGGCTGCGCTGTCAAAATTGCCTAGATTCAGATTTTCAATGATTTCTCCATGCGCCTTAAGCTCAAAGCCGAATTTTTTTATTTCCCCCCACTTTCTTATTGTTTTGTTGTCTTCCTCGCTTTTTCCTACAGGCACAGATTCATGCAGTATATTGGGAATGCGCATCTGGTAATAGTTTATCTTTTCCCTTAATTCATAGACTTTTGCTGCAAGCTCCTTTATCTTGTCAGGAAGCTCTTTTGCCTCCTTTATCTTTTCCTTTATGCTTCCTCCCTCTTTCTTTAATTGGTTGATTTCATCTGTTATTACATTTCTCCTGTGCCTTAATTCCTGCTCCTTCTGCAACAGCCTCCTGTATTCCTCGTCTTTTTTTATCAGGTCATCTACCCATTTTACCTTTTCAATGTCATTCCTTTTCTTCAGATCCTTCTTTACAACATCAGGATTGTCCCTGATGAACTTTATGTCAAGCATAACAAGAAAAAGTCAGATAATGTATAAAAAGGTTTTGGAAAGAAATCTCAGATTTAAAGCTGTACTGGCACGCTTTCTACCTGAGGAACTTCTGGTTCTTCCATAATTAATTCTAAGCTTTTGCCTGTTTCATGCCCGTTTTGCGCACCAGTATCTTTTGGAACTTTAATTTCTTTATGGGAGAATATTGAATGAACAAGAGGATTATACCTTTCTGCCCATGGTGCAAGATTGTACAAAGCCCCGTATTGTACTATAAGGCTTCTTGCTCTTTTTAAGCCGGCAATTGCCACGTTGCCTTTTAGAGTGACTGCATCTTCAAACGCCTTTTCAAGCTCGTCAAGCACTCCATAGAGATTAATAGGATCTAAGCCTCCAATCTGCTCTTTTTTGTAGTTTAATAGAAGATTTTCTCTGGTATCAGACATGACTTTTTCACTTTGTTTTTGAGGTCGAATACCATGATACGCACCATTTAAGTTGGTTTCATTTAACCCGGATTTGGGTATACGAACCTCTGTTTGTCTTCCAGTAGCACTATATACCATAGATGGTTCCATTCCCGGACGTTGGCTAAACTCAAATGGAAAATCATTCACTTTAACCTACCTCTTTTTTAAATTTCAAAGAATCTTTATTGCAGACAAAGGTATCTCTCAAAAACCAGAAATCAACATGTTCTCTATATATTTTATATATATGATGAACAATCATGACTAGGAGTAGGTTAATCCCTGAAATAACTAATATATAAATCTTACTATTTGTGTATATTTGTATACTGGGTTGAGAATAATAAAGACAGAACTAAGCCAAAATCCTAACCTTCTGCCCGGAATTCATCGCTTTTATTATCATTCTTCCGATGTTGTTGCTTTTCTTTATCTTAATCAGGCCTGTTTTTCCGGCTTTTGCTGTAAGTATAAACTCATCTCCAACATAAACATCAACGTCCTTGTGCTGCATATTTATGCCCAAATCAAACAAGACAGAATTCTTTTTGGTGTCTATCTGGTAAGGAAGCTCGTTTTTTGCCTCTTCATTTTTTCCTGCCTGCCTTTCTCCGGAATCTAATTCCCTTACATCAATGCTTATCCCCAGATCCTGCTCAATTTTCTCAATGTTCTTTCCCTGCTTCCCTATTATCTTTGCTATATGCTCGCCCGGCACATAAACGATGCACTTGTTGTCGGCTATGACATCAACTTCAATTTCCCTTGCATATCTTCCGAAATAATTCTTGATTGTATCTGCCGCTAATTTATGCGTTGCTGTTTTTGCCCCTCTTTCCTGCACCGGAATAACGACTGTCTGTTCGCCGTAGCTGTAAATCTCGTACTCTAATTTTCCTGTTTCAAAGTCATTCACAACAACAACAGGCCTTGCCAAATCTGCCTCTGTCATTCCGCTTGGCACTTTAACTGTCATCTGCAATGACAAAACCTCGTTTATGAAGCCGTTTTTTATGAAAACAACAGTGTCAATTACCTGGGGAATAACTCCCATCTCAACCCTGCCAATAAACCTCTGTATAGCGTCAATAGGGTTTGTTGCATGAACAACGCCAACCATGCCAACTCCTGCCAGCCTTAAGTCTGCAAACAATTTGAAATCATCAGTATTCCTCATCTCATCAAAAATTGTATAATCGGGCCTTGACAACAATAAAATATCATGTATTTCCTGGGCATCGCCATGGCTTATGGAGTATTGTGTTATAGCATCCGGCAGAATCAAGTCTCTTGGCGCTTCAACCGTTTTTACAATTTTATCCTTTGAAGCGTAGAATTCAGCCAAAGCTTGGGCAAAGGTAGTTTTTCCCATTCCCGGAGCTCCAGCAACCAAAATTCCTTCTGCCTGCTCTGCCACTCGCTTCATTAACTTTTCGCTTAATTTATAATCTTCCAGGCTTAATCTTCTTACAGGCCTTACTGCTGTTATTTCCCATCCGTCTGAAAAAGGAGGCCTTGTTATAACAATCCTGAATTTGCCCAATTGTATTATGGTGCTGCCCATCCTCTCAATCTCGATAAAGCCGTCTTTCCTTAATTTTGTATCTTCTATGATTTCCCTGCTTATTTCCTGGATTTCCTCCTGATCCAGAACTTTTTTTCTTAAAGGCACGAATTCCATTTTCCCGGGCATTCCCTTTTTTGCTATGGGCATTACATTTTCCCTTAAATGCACACTCATTGTTGTTTCATCAAAGAATTTCTCCAACCTTAATTTCTTTATCGCTGCTTCCGGCCTTTTGAAGTAAAAAACCTTCATGCCTTTTGCCAGGGCAACTTCGCTCTGCACTTTATCTGATGTTATTAAGGTTGCATCATCCTCATAGGCCAATTGCCTTATCAAAGCGTCAATTTCTCCCAATGATGCGTGCCTTATCTCTGCTGCTCTTGGCCTTGCTCCCTTGAAAGTTAATTGAAATTCCTTTTCTTCTGTAAGCTGCTTTATCCTTTTTATCTCATCCAGTCCTAGAAATCCGATTGCCTTTCCTGCATTAGCCTGGTGCTCCAGTTCAGCCAAAACAGCCTCATGTATTATTATCTCATTTGCCTTTATCTCATTTTTCTTTATTTTTTCTGAAAGGAAGCCTTGTATTATAATTGAAGTATCCGGCACAATTCTTTCTATAAGCTGTTGTTCCATATTTATTTTGAGATAGGCTTTAGTTTAAATATTTATGGGTTTTTAATTATTGTTAATATTGTAAATAATTTTAAAAAGGCTTAAAATTTTAATTTTCAATATAGAATATAAATAAAATAGTTGAAAAGGTGCGTATAACTGGCGTAGCGATCGCATATGTTATACGCACTTTTCCCTAGCTCTTTTTCTTGCTTTCCTAATCTGCATTAATCTTTTTTGTTTTTTAACAAACTTCATATTTTTGCCGCATTTGCCCATTCGGTTATTACTAATCCCCAATATCCTTTGCGTGAATTGGCTTTATCAATATTCCTTCAGGCTTCTTCTCAAAAATTCCATAATCTCCTGGCTTGATATTGTAATCTTTTACTACATCAGACGGAAATCTCATAACTGTAGAATCCCCCAAAGTACCGAATTTTCTGACCATCTTCCTTTTTCCGGTCTTTATGTCAAACTTTATCAGTTCGCTTGAGGTAAAATACTCTTCGCCGCATTTAGGGCATTTCAGGCAGTCCAAAGTAACGCCTTCCTTCACAGTTTTAGCTATCTTAACATCTGTTCCGCACTTATAGCAAACTTTCATGAATTTCTTCATTTTCTTTTTCCCTCCTAAATTTTTATTTTGGAGACCAGCAAAAATATCATTTTTGCGCTGCCTCCAGTTTTTTTGTTGTTGGCTTAATATGAATCAAAATAATGTTTTCGTGCTCTACATACGACAAGCACAAATATTTCCTTCTGAATGGATAAAACACATTGTATCTGTTCTGATTCTTTGACACTAAAACATGCTCGCCTTCATCAAGCACATCTAACACAAATTCGATAGGCTTCTTTAGCTTATCAAACTCCTCTTTAAAATGCCACGTAAACACCAATAATTTTCCTTTCCAGCGCAAATCTTCCAAATATATCTTTATCACCTGATAGATATCTACTAATAGAGAAAGATATTTATAAACTTTTCGGTAATTTTTGCCGCCCCTTTATGTATTAAGTTAATTAGCCTTCGGCTTTGCAAAACGGAAACCCAGAAACTCTACGCTTGGCTTCGCCTCGATTTATTGGTAAAAGTAAGAATTTTACTCTGCTTGCGCAGATCAACCCCACTCCGCAAACATATCGCTGTAATAATTGATGTTTAATCCGAAAGAACCTGCTCCTATAAGTTGCTGTGATTCTCTAAATGTTTGCTCGTAGGTTGACGAATATAACGGTGGTCCCTATAAGTTATATGCCCATTTCTTACTGCCCTGCTAACGCACTTTCCCGATTAGTCTTTTCTCTCCCATACAAAGCCTCATTGCAGATAACACTGTTGTACGTTTCACAAACTTTCTTCTTTTATTTTCTGCTTTCATTATAAACACGGACATTATTTTCTATATAGAAAAATAATACTGAAGAACATTATTTTGGACTTTATTTATATATCTTTAGAGCTACATTTAATTTATTATATTTAAAAATAGAAAAGTTTATATATTAGTTATTGCTACATTTAAGTATGAAAACTGAAACACTACTTAAAAAACTGGAAGGCATACAAACTATTGATTCAGCCAGCAATATATTGAAAGCAACTAAAGATAAGGCTATTTACTATTTATTCCGCTTAAGAAAAGAAGGCTATGTCAAGACAAAGCGGTTAAGCGACAACAAAAGGGTGTATAACATATCATTCGAGAATAAGCTCAAAGGAACCAGTTATTTTGAAATAATAAACAAGTATTCTCCGGTTAAAATCTCTACCCCAATAACATACAAAATATACGGGAAAAACCCAAGTTTGGAAGAAACTTTGGTTTATGCAATTAAAACCGGAAGCCTAAGAACCATATTGGCATCATTAGCGCTATTCAAAAAAATAGCTGATTGGAGCGAACTTTACCAATTAGCAAAGAAAAATAGGGTGGAAAGGCAAGTCGGGGCATTGTATGATCTGGCAAAAAAAATCATGAGAGTGAAGAGGATGCCTGACAGGTTCAGAAACAACGCTTTGCCAAAAAAAGAATTTAATTTTGAGTATACTATCCCCGGCTTAATGTCAAAAGATTTTAAGGATATTGAAGAAAAATGGAAAATCCATCTGCCATTTAATAAAAATGATTTGAGTGATTACAAATGATAACAATAGATGAGCAGCAAAAGTTATTCCTGAACATAGCAAGAATGCTAAACAAAAGGGTAACAGCATACGCCATTGGAGGCACAGCAATGATGTTTCTGGGAATTAAAGATTCCACATTGGACATTGATTTAGTATTTGAAAATGAAAAAGACAAGAATACTTTCAAAGAGGCCATTAAATCCTTAGGTTACAGGGAAATTGATGTGATAAAAGTTTACGGAGCAAAAATAAATCATCCAGAAATGTTAAAGTTAAATGATGAAAGGTTTGATTTATTTGTTGTCAACATCATAGATTTTGTATTTTCTGAAAATATGCAGAAAAGGGCGGAAAGTATGCATCAATTCGGAGAAAATTTAATACTTAAAATAGCGGATCCTCATGACATAATTTTAATGAAATGTGCAACTGATAGATTGAAAGATAAAGACGATGTAAGAAAAATAATGGAAATAACAAAAATCAAATGGGGTATAGTTCTAGATGAAATAAAAGCCCAGATCAGGCTGGGAAAAGACCGGGCAGCGTTTGACTTGGGATGTTTTTTGGAAGAACTAAAAGAGAAAATTAAGATGGATATTCCCCAAGAAGTTCTGGACAACTTGTTTGAAATAGTAAAGAAGCAAGCCCGGGAGAAACAAAGAAGATAATCCGTAAGGAAAATAAGATGCTAGACTTTCGGCAGCTCAGAAACCCGATGTTCGCTACACCATACATTCATCTCTTCTTCCTGAAAACATACCACACAACCAGGATAAACACAACTCCAATCCCCATAATTATCAAAACAGCGTTCTGCACTGTCAGATTTTCCAAAGACCTGTTGAATTGGAAGAATTCTATCTGGAATTTCTGCCATAGGGTAACATTAACCAGATAAATGTCAAAGCCTGCAGAAGTTTCATACTCCCTGCCGTTCCTGTCATTATATTTTACGAGAATATTAAAGCCATTCCTGCCGGCTTTCAGGCTTTTCCCATCCAGCTTTACAACAAACTTCCTGCTTTCAAAAAATTCTTCAATATTCCAGCTTTTTGAAAAGCCGTTCTGCGCAAAATCTATGCCAACATCAATAGGATTTGAATCAGAAGCCTTGCTTAATTCAAACTCAACAGAAAAAACGTCCTCAAAGGAAACATTGTAGGGATTTTTTATGTCAATTATCTTAACCGAAGGCTTGTCCATGACATTAAATTCAATATTAGCTGTTTTTGAAACATCATTATTGCTTGCCCTGACAAAAATATCCTTTTTCCCTGCCGAATCTTCAACGGTAAAGTTTACAACAGCATCCCTTCCGATGCCCAAATCAATTTTTTTGCATTCTTCATAGCATATATTCAAATCCTTAAGAAAAACGTTTCCAATGTTTTTTATGCTGCAGCTTATCAAAGCATTTTCATAGTCATAAAACTCTTTCCTGTCAATTCCGCAATCCAGATTGACATTTTTCGAGTATACTTTCCTTGTTTCCTCCTCTTTCTGCTTCAGGATGCCCTGCATTTCATCAAAGGAATGGGAAATTTCCCTCTGGGATGCAGTAAAGCTTGTTTCGCTGCTGGAATTCCATAACGTCCCTACTGCAACAGGAAATGTGTAAATGAAGTTTTTCTGTAGCTTGTCAGAAACCTTCAAAAGCCAATAAACGCTCTTCTTTTCCTTTGGCTGCAATAAAGCCTGCCTGAAATAGCCATCTAAAACCTCAAGCTCTTCTGTCTTGGAGATGTAAGCCTCAGCCGAAACATAATAATCCTTAAGATTCTCAATTTCAGCCTCAACAAGGTTATAGGAGCCAAAGCCTACTTCATCTTCCAGTATATTTGCTTTTAGGGATATTGGGCTTTCAACCCTGCCGATTGTGCTTAGTTTATCAGCCTTTATATCCAGTTTATTAGCCTCAAGGTCAACATCCCTTCCAAGCCACCTGTATTCAGTAGAAGCTTCATCGCTGTCAAAGCTTTCCCTCAATTTTATATGGGTTGGATCAACATATCCAAACTCTCCATAGGTAACATCAAAAGGAACCCAGCCAACAGAGGGAAAATAAACCTCTGCCCAGCCGTGGGCACCCCATTGCTCAGGAAATTGAGGGTCATCAGTATAGGCTATTCCTGACACAAACCTTGCCGGAATTCCCACTGAACGAAGCATTGCAATAAATAAGGAAGTTAGTTCATCGCAAACTCCCTGCCTGTTCTCCAAAACCCATGAGGCCTTCTGAGAAACTTCAGCTGTCAAAGTGCTTAAATTATATCTGATGTTGTTTTTAGTCCATGCAGCCAGCCTGCTGACAGCAACAAAAAGGTCATCCTCGCCTTCAACAAGCCTTGAGGCCAATTCTGTTATTGCCTTGTTATCAGAGTCTATAATATCTCCTGACTGCAGGTAAATGCCGTATTCAGCAGGCATTTCCTCAATGGGAAATGGGATTTTTTCCCTCACGCCGATAATCCTGTTAAATGTCCTTATATCGGCATCATAGCCAAAATCCAGGTTTTTTTTAGTAGGATTATCAAACCTGAAATAAATTGCGCCATTTTCGATTTTGCCTTCAGGCTCTGTCTCAAACCTCAGGATTTTCTGGTTGATGTCATCCTGCGGCACAAAGGAAATGTTAACCAGGACATACTTGACATTATAGCTGGATGATGCAGGCTTTATTACTGCCTCGGAGCTTACCTTCAGGTTTATGTCAAGAGCCTCGGAATTGTAAAACCAGTCTTCCTGGGCAGCAGCATTATTAATTAAAAGCAATAAAATCAGAATAAAAATGATTTTCCTCATTTCCCTGTTATTTTATATTTTTGTTTAAATATGTTTTTATTGTTTTTCAGATAATTTTTTAAAGATTGCAAAACCGCAAAGCATTGGTGATATTTATGGAAAATAAATGGGTTGATGAACTATTCAGGGCCATTGACAGCATGGACATTGAAAAGTTTGCAGGCTTCCTTGCTGATAATGCAGTTTTCAGGTTTGGAAATGCTGATGCTGTCCATGGCAGGGAAGAAATCAAAAAAAGCGTCAGCCAGTTTTTCTCAATAATAAAGGCGCTGAGCCATAAGATAACAATGGTTTGGGAGCATAATGGCAATGTAATGTGCCATGGCGAAGTCACTTACACGAGAAAGGACAGCAGCAAGGTTACATTGCCGTTCGCAAACATCTTTTACATGGATAAAAGCCTCATCAGCAAATACCTCATATACATTGACATAGGGCCTTTGTTCAACCCTTAAATAGATTTTGCGCCCATTGAGGCGCACTATGTTGCGCCGCGTCATTGGCGGCGCCTAAACTCCCCGTTATTTTTTATTTACTAAAAATCAAAAATAAATAAATTCCCTAATAATAATCTTTATAAACAAAGTTAAATAACTTCAGCGTATGCCGAGGTCGCTTAGCCCGGTATAGCGCTGGATTGCTACAAACCAGTGTTTGTTTGAAACCTGCTATACCATGCAGACATCCAGTGTCCGCAAGGACTCGGGAGTTCAAAACAGCTTTTTTGCTTACGCAAAAAACCATGTGAAAGTCTCCCCCTCGGCGTTTATTTTTTCACATAAAATAAATTTGAGCAGCAAATTTTAACTTATTTGAAAATGTCATCTGCAACAGAACTGCAAAAAGGAACATGCTTTATGCATAATGGGGAGATTGTAAGGGTTTTAAGGAAAGAGCTTGTTGCCTATGGAACCCATTCCCATAGCAAATTAAAGATATTTTTTCAGGGCCTGAGCGAAAAGGGCGAAAGAAGCATCAACATGCACCATACGGACAAGGTGGAAATTGTCGAGATAATGAGGAAAACAGGCCAAGTAATTTCAAAAGCAAATGATAAAGTGCAGATAATGGACAATGTAAGCTACGAAACATTAAATGCAAATGCCCCTAAAGAGCTTTTCAGCGAGCTGAATGAAGGGGACATTGTCACTTTCATTGAATTCAAAGGAGCTATAGAGATTATTGGAAAAAGGCAGGGCTAAGTAGCAACCTTTTTAAATTAAGTTTAATTCTTAATTTTTATAGCGGGATAGGGCAGAGTTTGGAATTTTGTTCTAAACGCCTAACCAGGAGTGCCCGATGGGCTCATAACCCATAGGTCAGAGGTTCAAATCCTCTTCCCGCTATCTTTTCTTATGAGAAAAAAACTAAGCTTTCTTGTTCTGGCTGTATGTATGCAGCCTATGCTGCGATTGCCTTTCTATGTCCTGAAAAGACTTATGCAGAGCCTTTTCCAGATTCCAGTCATGCACTTTTGTTGAGACAAAAATCCTTGCAGGCGCAACTAATTTGACATGGACAGAGTATTTTCTCTGCCTTCCTTCCTTGTCATAGCTTTTTATGTGCACAACCAGGGAAGCCATATTCTTGACTGCCCTTTGGAGCTTGCCATAATATCTGTCGCCAATCCTGTAAACAGCCTCCAGCTCCATTTCATCCAGATCCTTAATGCCGACTACTTGTATCGGGTTTGCGGGCTTCATGAAATTCCGGATTGTCGCAGTGGTTTATATATTTTTTTAATTTGAAGTTTGAGAGCAAAAAATTTAAATACGGCAGGCTATAAGCAGTACATAAGATGGCCCGTACAAGCAACAATGTAATTTTGAGCATTCTGATTATCATAGTGGGCATTGTCATTGCTTAAATCTGGTGTTCCTTCTGAAATCTTAAGGACATCAGGTTTCTATATAAAATTTCAACAAAGGTGCAAAAAATGTCAGGAAACAAAAATCCGGGTGCTTACAACATTGCAGATAAACAAGAATATGGTAGAGTTTTGGCTGAAGCGATAAGATGTGCAAAGGAAGGTTTAGTTCATCCTACGCAGCGCCTTTTAAAAAAAGCTGGATTATACGCTTTTGAATTGCCATTAGATGGAATCAATCCTGAAAATTTAGGGTACATTGAAAAGTTTGCAATGTTTAGAAGAGTGGCAAAACTAAGGGAAGAAATGCGAAAACCTGAGTATAAAGAAAGGCTGCAATATCTCCAATCTGAAGTAGGTATATGGCAGGCTGAATTAGTAGGCATATGGTCTGAATCTGAAATAGAACAAAGGATTCACGAAATTGAGCAAGCACTGCAAAACGGGAACCTAAGACGGGGGTAATTTATTTTTAAAAAATTAGTTTATTAAAATCTTTAATTAATATAAAACTTTAAAAACCTAAACTCTTTCTTTGTTTTTAAATGCAAAAAGGTGATATAAATACTAATCTGCGGCATTGATGAAGCAGGCCGTGGCCCGATAATAGGCCCTTTAGTGATGTGCGGCATTTTAATTGAGGAAAAAGAAGAGGAAAAGCTAAGGAAGATAGAGGTAAAGGACTCCAAGCTCTTAACTCCGAAGCAGCGCGAAAATTTATTCGGAAAAATAAAAAAAATAGTTAAAGATTACAAAATCATTGTAATAAGCCCCGAGGAAATTGACAAGGCAGTCAATGGCCATGACGGCTTGAACTTAAACAGGCTTGAGGCAAGAAAATCAGCGGAAATAATCAATGAATTAAGCCCGGAAAAGGCTATTATAGACACTCCGAGCAACAACATCGAAACATATAGGAAATATCTCATCAAATTTATAAAAAATAAAAACACCAATTTAATCCTTGAGCACAAGGCAGACTTCAATTACCCGATTGTAAGCGCAGCCTCTATACTTGCAAAAGTAACAAGAGACAATGAAATTGAGAGAATAAAAAAACAAATCAGAATGGACTTCGGCTCTGGCTACATGGCAGACCCAAAAACAGTAAGCTTTCTTGAAAATTATTATGAAAAATACTCTTATCTGTTCAGGAAAAGCTGGCTTCCATACCAGGATATCCTAAACAAAAAGTTCCAGAAAAAGCTGGAGGACTTTTCGCAGTTTATAGAAAAAATTGAGGATAAGGACGAAAAGATAATTGACAAGCTGAAAAAGCTGGAGGATTTCGGCTACAAGTTTGTCCCGGCTTCAACAGAGCATGAGCATGTAAGGTTAAAGGGGCCGTGCACAATAACATTATACAAGTCAGGCAAGCTTCTTATACAGGGCAGGGAAGAAGACAAAAAGGAAGTTGAGAAAATGCTTTCTTGAATAATAAAAAGCTTTATAAATAATTATGATATGATTTTACCCTTATGGAAGAGCAAAAGCAAGTGTTAGTGCAGGAGCAGAAAGGCACAAGAATAAACAGGATGGTCATGCACGGCTTCAAGAGCTTTGCCAAGTTTACCGAGCTTCCCTTCTCAAGCGGCTTTAATGTGATCCTGGGGCCAAACGGCGCCGGAAAAAGCAATGTCCTTGACGCATTGTGCTTTGTCCTGGGAAAAAGCTCCTCAAAGTCGTTAAGGGCTGAGAAGTCTTCAAATCTGATATACAACGGCGGAAAAGCCAAGAATCCGGCAAAGCACGGCGAGGTCTCGATTTTCTTTGATAACTCGAACAAAACCTTTCCCACGGATGACAATGAAGTGAAAATAAGTAGGATAGTGAAGCATAACGGCCAGTCAATCTACAAAATCAACGACAAAACAAGGACAAGGCAGGAAACCCTTGACCTGCTTTCAGTGGCAAAAATAAACCCGGACGGCTATAACATAATCCTGCAGGGCGACATCATAAGGTTTGTGGAAATGCATCCCATTGAAAGAAGGCAGCTTATTGAGGAGATAGCAGGCATTTCCGTCTATGAGGAAAAGAAGCACAAGGCCCTGCTCGAGCTGCAAAAGGTCGGGGAAAAATTAAAGGAAACCGAGATTGTGCTTACAGAAAGGAACACCTACCTCAAAGAGCTGAAAAAAGACCGCGACCAGGCTTTGAAGTACAAGGACATGAACGACAGGATAAACCAGAACAAGGCCTCTTACTCAAAAATACAAATTGACAAAAAAGAAGCTGAAAAAAATGAAATGCAGAAAAAGATTGACGAGGCAACAGAGGAATTAAGCAGGGTTAATGAGAAGATAGCAAAGCTGAAGCAGGAAAACGCTGAAAAAAGAAAGCAGATTGAAAGCATAACGAGGGAGATAGAGGAAAAAGGCGAAGTAGAGCAGGTAAGGCTAAACAAGGAAGTTGAGGCATTGAAAATAGAGCTGACAAGGAACAATTCCAGGACTGAAACAGTGAAAAATGAGATAAGCAGGATGGGCCAGAGAAAAAAAGACTTAATGGCTGCAATTGGTGATATAGGCAAAAAAATCTTGGAATTAAATAAGGAGAAGGAGAGCCTTCAGAATAGGATTAAAGACAGGGGCAAAGAAAGGGATTATTTCGGCAAAAAAATCATTGAGTTCAGGCAGAAGCACAAGCTTGACAATATAGGGGATGTAGAAAAAAAGGTTGAGGATATAGACAAAAAATCCGAGGACTTGCAGAAAGAGATACAATCCCTAAGGGAGCAGCAGCACGAGCTTATAAGGGAAAAGGATACTATAAGGCATGAAATTGGCGTTATTGACGCTGAGCTTAAAAAAGTGATAGATGTCGAAAGGGAGCACAAGCAGCAGCTTGAAGAGCTCAAGAGCAGGAGGGATGAATTCAAAAAAATAACCCTGCAGCTGAACAAAAACCTTGATGAGGATGCATCATTGTCCATACAGCTGTCAAGCGCAAGGAAGAAAATTCACAATGCCGATGAGGAGCTTGTAAAGCTGAGTGCAAGGCAGCTTAGCATCAGGGAGATTGCGCATTCCGACATTGCAATCAAGAAAATACTTGAGCTGAAAAGCAAGAGAAGTGATATTCACGGCACCGTGTCTGAACTTGGCAAAGTTGACTCCAAATACGCGCTTGCGCTGGAAATCGCGGCAGGGCCGAGGATAAAAAGCATTGTTGTCGAGGATGACAAAGTCGCGGCAGAGCTCATAAAATACCTGAAGCAGAACAAGCTTGGAACCGCAACTTTTCTTCCGCTAAACAAGCTAAACCCGAAGCGCACTTCTGAAGCTGCAGCAGGGCTTGAAAAGGCAAACGGGTGCCATGGCCTGGCAATAGATCTTGTGTCTTTTGACAGGAGATTTGACAAGGTTTTTTCTTACGTTTTTGCAGATACTTTAGTCGTTGATGACATAGACGTTGCCAGGCGCCTTGGAATAGGAAAAGCCAAGTACGTGACAATTGACGGGGATATGGCGGAGCTGAGCGGGGCAATGCATGGCGGCTTCAGGCTGAGAAAAAAGCAGGGATTTGGCTTCAAGGAAAAGGACCTTGACAAGAGCATAGAAGAAATCCAGGAGGAAATATCAGAATTAAAAAACACCATCGACATTCTTGAAAAGAGAAGGATTGAAAATGAGCAGCAGATTGCATCCTTAAGGGAGAAAAAAGCGAATTTGGAAGGGGGCATCATAAAAACCGAAAAATCCCTGCATTTGGACGCGGCAGACACAAAAAACCCGAAAAACAGGAAAGAAGAATTAATGAAGCAGGAAAAAGAGATTGAAAACAAGATAAACGGCGTAATCAGCAAAATATCTGACACAAATAAGGAGCTTACAAACCTGAAGATAGAAAAGCAGAAATTGCGCTCTGAGATTTCGCAGCTCAGAAACCCGTCTTTGCTGGCGGAATTGAACACTTTTGAGCAGAAAGCCAGGGAATTCAGCGATGAGATAATAACTGCCAATTCCGAGATTAAAGCAATAGAAACCCAGATTACTGATATCTACAGCAATGAGAAGGAAAAGACTGAAAAGATACTGAAGCAGCTGGACAAGGAATCAAAGAGCTTCGGCGACGAGCTCATCAGCCTGGAAAGCCATGCAAAGGAAAAAGGTAAAATTCTGCAGGAGAAGGAAAAGCTGGCCCAGGAGTTCTATGCAAGATTCAAGGGCCTGTTCGCGGAAAGGGGCGAAATTGACAGGCATATGCAAAAAAATGAGGATGCCATAAACAGCAGAATAGAGGAAAGCAGGAAAGTGGAGATAAGGAACAACACATTTTCCCTGAAAATGGCCGAGCTCAACGCCTCTTTGGCTGCCCTGCAGCAGGAATTCTCGCAATACGAGGGCGTCAAGCTGGATTTGGGAAAAAATGAGGAGCAACTAAAAAACGAGATAAGGAAGTTTGAAAAGATGAGGGAGGAGATAGGCTCTGTGAATATGAGAGCCCTAGAGATTTACGATGAGGTTGAAAAGCAGTACAGCAGCTTATTGGGAAAAAAAGAAAAGCTGGTTGTTGAGAAAGATGACGTTTTGGCCATGATGAACGAGATTGAAGGTAAGAAAAAAGAATTGTTTATGAAAAACTTCGATGTCATCAATGAGAACTTCAAAAGGTTTTTTTCAATGCTCTCGACAAAAGGCGAGGCATACCTTGTCCTGGAGGATCAGGAAAACCCATTCGAAGCAGGATTAAGGGTCAATGTAAAGATAACCGGAAGCAAATTCCTGGATATAAGGTCGCTGTCAGGCGGTGAAAAAACATTGACGGCTTTGGCATTCATATTCGCGATACAGGAGCATGAGCCCGCGAGCTTCTATGTCCTGGATGAGGTGGATTCAGCCCTGGACAAGCACAACAGCGAAAAGCTCGCAAAGCTGGTGAGGGGCTATTCAAAAAATGCGCAATACCTCCTGATAAGCCATAATGACGCGTTGATTTCAGAAGCTGACAACCTGTACGGCATTTCAATGAATGAGCACGGGATCTCCCAGGTTGTGAGTCTAAAGGTATAGGCAAAAATTATAAGAATGAGCTATAAAAAGTGCGTATATTTATCTCACAGCAGGGTACATTTCAATAGGAGTCCTAAATCCAAACTTAATCTTAAAGTACTCTGAGACCCATAGCCAGAGTGGGGAGTAAAATCCCTTATGGACAAACCTTCTGCTGGAGACTAAATAACTGCAATCAGTCAGTATAACCACCTTGCCATGCTTTTTTAGCCTGAAGCTGAAATCGCAATCTTCGCAAATGCAATTCCTAAATCCAGTTGTCTTTTCAAAGATATCTTTTCTTACAAAAATGCAATGTCCATAGGTTATACTAAGAGTTTTCTGGATTATCGGTGAAACAAGATTAAGTAATTTAACTTTGTAGTTTATTGGCTCAAAAATTCCTGTTGTAGAGCCGCCAACGATATCTTTGCTGCTTTCAATCGCCTTGTTTATCTCATATAAAATATTAGGCGGAAAGGTTACATCCGCCTGGGTAAAAACCAGTATGTCGCCTTTTGCATTTTTAACTCCAAGATTCTGCTGGTAACCTATCCCCCTGTTTTTGGCAATAACAACTTTTGAATATTGTTTTGAAATCTTTACGGTATTGTCAGTGCTGTTTCCATCTACAACTATGACCTCAAAATCCTTGAAAGTCTGTTTTTTAAGGCCTTCAAGGCATTTTCTGATATATTTTTCTTCGTTTAATGCTGGGATTATGACACTGATCATGCAGGTTAAAATCTTGTTGTTTATAAAAATTAATTAAATGCGTCGGCCGGGACTTGCGATGCGAAGCGTAGCTTGCTTTCCACAATTCGAATTTCCGAATGCCTAGCTGCTAGGGCATTACCCGGACACGCGGCTGACCTCCGGCCTTGGAAGGCCGCAGTCATAGCCATAGTCCCATTGCTGTTTAGACCACCGACGCATGGATTTTTTAAAAAGCTGTTTTGTTTATAAATTTAATTATTTTATATGAAATATTGCCAACTTAAGGCAGGCGCCAATTATTTGGCTGAGGCAAAGCGCCTGTAACAGAAATTAAGGGACAGTTTTCATTCAATAATATCATCAATAATCAAATAAAATAAAAAAATAAAGAAAACTGACGAGATTTGCACGCGAGTTTGCGAGCGTGCTCGCAAGCAGGTCAAGGCGCCTTAAGTTGACAGTGCCACAGCCCAATACCGAAAGTTATTTATATAATTCTTTTGATATACTACCATAATATTTGCATAGAAAAAAAGAGGTGGCAGTATTTATGCTGATTTTTAGCTTGAGTTCTTATAAATTAAAGGTCATTGCATATTCTCTGAAAAAATGCAGCGCAGCGCATCTGTGCGGTGGTTCATTTGGCTTATAAAAAAGGGGCATATGGGGAAGAAGAAAAGCTCATGCCAAATTACTATAAGGGTACCATAGATGCGCAGGGAAAAGCGGAAAGCGCTTATCCTGAAAAAGCCGGCAATGCAGTTCCAAGGGAAAAGGGCAAGGGCACTCTGAAATTAATTATTGCAATCCTGCTTATTCTACTTATTTTTATTTCTGCGCTTTTTTTCGTGAAAAACAGGGATTTGGCTTCGAGCAAGAAAGAGGCAGAGGCAGATAAGCTTGATGCTGAGCAGGCATTAATAAGGGTGCTGCTTAAAACACCTGATTCCATAATTAAGGAAATAAGCATCATGAATACGAGGGATAAAGAAGAAGCATTTAAAGTAGAATCTGCCGGGATTTCTGATATCGCCAGAATTCTTAATGCTGAATTTACAATAAAGCCCGGGCAGACAGGCACTGTTAAGATTAATTTCAGCACCTTTGACGTGAAAAATAACATAGAGTATGCGCCCGGCGTTTACACCGGCAGGATTATTGCCAAGTCCGAAGGTTTTGAAAGTGAGATGCCGGTTATAGCTGAAATAGAAACTAGGGAAGTTTTGTTTGATGCCAACCTTAATCCTGTTTCCGCAGACAGGAAAATGCTGCAGGGCAGCGATGCACAAATAGAGGTGAGGCTTTTCAATCTGCAAAGCGCAGAAGAGACTAATGTCAGCATGGACTACTTGATAAAGGACTTGAACGGCAACACAGCTATTAGCGAAAGGGAGATTGCAGCTGTTGAGACTCAAGCCTCTTTTTTCAAAACATTGAAAATACCGCAAAACCTGGAAATGGGCGTCTATGTTTTTGCCGCCAAAGCATCATACGGCAATTCCACGGGAACATCATCTTATTTGTTTGAAGTTGAGGGCAGTGAGGAAAAGCCTAGGCTTGGGATTATAGGGCTCTGCAGAAAAGAGCCTTTGTGCTGGGCCTTGTCCCTGATTGTTTTATTGCTGGCATGCGCAATAGGCGCTTACCTGTACCTCTTTTCGCGCCGCAAGCTTCAGGATAAACCTTTCAGCTACAAGTTGCCTGAAAAGAAACCTGAAGCCCAAGTATCGTTTGCTTTCCAGGAGAAAAAAGAAGGCAAATTGAAAGAATTTCTGAGAAAATTGAGGGAAAGAAAATATCTTAAGAAAGAAGAAGTGTCAAGAAAGAAACTATGGGCGGAAAAAGAAAAACTGGGGCTAAAAGCCGAAGAGCAAAGACTAAGCCAATTGAGGATATTGGAGCAGAAGAGAAAAGAAGAGTGGGCTAAGAAAGCTGAGGAAGAAAAATCCAAGGAAGAAAAAATCAGGCTGGCAATGGAAGAAAGGCTGAGAAAAAAAGAGCTGGAAAGAAGAAGAGCTTTTGAGGAAAAAGAGGAAAAGGAAAAGAAACTCAAAGAAATCCTGGATAAGCAGGAGAAAGAAAGGCTAAGGCTAGAAAAAGAGGCTGAAAAAGAAAGAAGAAGTCTTGAAAGGAAGGAGAAAATGAGGGCTTTTTTCGGAAAATTGCCCTGGAAAAAGGAAAAAGCCGGGCGTGAAGAAGAAAAGCAAATAGAGCTCGAGAAAGACGCAGAATTCAAAGACCTTGAAAAGCAGATAATGGAGCTCGGCAGGGTATTTGAAGAAGAGGGGGAATTGAAGCCAAAAAGTAAAGGCTTTTTGCATAAAATAGGTTTGAAGAAGACAAAGGAAAAGGCATTTGGGAAAAAAGGAAGAATAAAGGAAGAGGAAAGTGCTAAAGCGCTGGAAGAAACCAAAGAATACGAAAAAAAGCCCGCCGATAGGGAAGTGAAAAAGGGCAGCAGACTGTTTTTCAAATGCCATGATTTAATGGGCAAATCCCAGATTGCCTTTGAAAATGGCAATATGGGCAAAGCAAAGAGTTTATATTCAAAAGCAAGAAATGTCTATATTAAGTGCAGCTACCATGAAAGAAAAGAGATTTATGCGCCATTGACGGAGCTGTATAATAAACTGTCTTGATGAATTCTGTATTTCAACAATAATATAAAAAACAATAAATAGGGAAGCTTTTTACAGCATGTTATGGAGAATAAACCAGTTCAGAAATTATCGGCATTTGAAAGGGTAAAAGAGCTGGAAGACGAGCTGGAAAAAACAAAATACAACAAAAGGACCCAGCACCATATAGGGCTTTTAAAGGCCAGAATAGCCCTGCTGAGGGAAAAGCAGCGAAGCAGGGGTTCAAAAGCAAAAGGCGCCGGCTTTTCTGTAAAAAAAAGCGGCGATGCGACCGTGATAATAGTGGGTTTCCCTTCTGTAGGGAAAAGCACACTGCTTAATGTTTTGACCAATGCGAATTCAAAAGTCGGAAGCTATGCTTTTACGACATTGACCTGCATTCCGGGAATCCTTGAATACAGGCACGCAAAAATACAGATTCTCGATGTTCCCGGGATACTGAAAGGCGCCGCCGCAGGCACAGGCCGCGGCAGGGAAGTGCTTGCTGTCGCCCAAAATGCCGACCTTGCAATACTTCTCATTGATGTTCTTCACCCGGAGCACCTGAATGTGATAAGAAAGGAATTGGACGAAACAAATTTCAGGCTTGACCAAAAGATGCCTGATGTGAAGATAACAAAAAGGGAAAGGGGAGGCATCGAGATAGGAACGACTGTAAAGCTTACGGGGATAGACAGGAAAACCGTAGAGGGCATTATGAAGGAATTTAAGCTTAACAACGCAAGCATAATAATAAGGGAGGACATAAGTGCCGACCAGCTTATTGATGTGATAGAAGGAAATAAAAAATACATTCCTTCAATAACAGCCATGAATAAAATAGACATGGTAAGCAAGGACGAATTTGAAAAGATAAAAAGGAAAATCAGCTGTGACATAGACATATCGGCGGAGAATAAGGTTAACATCGAGGAAATGAAGTATCTTATTTTCAAAAAACTGGATTTTATAAGGGTATTCTGCAAGGAAGCCGGAAAGAAGGCTGATTTGGAAGTGCCTTTGATAATGCGGAAAGGCTGCACACTAAAGGATGTCTGCGACAAGCTGCACCGTGATTTTGTAAACAAGTTCAGGTTTGCAAGGGTGTGGGGCAAAAGCGCAAAATTCCCCGGCCAGGACATCAGAAAGCTTGAGCACAAGCTTGAGGATAACGACGTTGTGCAGATACATTTAAGCTAAGCTCTTCAGGTAGTCTTTTTTTAGCTGAAAATTATTTTTTTTTGCCAGCTTTTCTATGCCGTTCACAAAATTGCTTCCATATTGCGCGGCTTTTTTTGGCCTGAAGGCAAATTCCCTTTTCAGGCCTATTTCCTCGGCAACTTCCCTAAGGATTATTTTTTTGTTGTCGGCATCCAGTTTGTACATGGGGTGTATCTGCATTGCGTATTTTATCAGCCCGGGATCCATATAGGGGGTTTTCAGTTTAAGGCCTAGATTTTTCGCTATCAGGAAATCCCTCTTTAAGTCCCTTTGCCACATATTCTTCATCCCATTCCAGCATTCCTTGTGCAGCGCCTCAAAGCCCTGCTTTAAAGCCTCCTCATGCCTCTGGTAGCCTGCAAAAATCTCTTCGCTCCCCAATCCTCCGAATAAGACATTTGCCTTGTCGTTCAATGCCAGTTTTCCCGCAGCATACAGTACAGAGCCTACAGAAACCCACACCATATCAGTGCTGTTAAGTATCTTCACAGTATTTTTTATTATGCTCTCAAATTCCTCCAGGGACAGGATTTTATATTTTAAATTCAGGCTATAGTAAGATGCGACTTTTTTTGCGGCCTCTATGTCCTGCGAATTTTCCAGACCTATGGAATAGCATGTGAATTTAAGGCCTAATTGCTTGCATACCATGGCTATAAGGCTGCTGTCAACGCCGCCTGAAAACAATACGCCGAAATTGTCCAGATTCTGCGCCCTTATTTTGATTGCGCTGGTTATTTTTTCCCTTAAAACCCTTTTTGCCCTTTCCTTGTTGGTTTCAAGATTATCAAAATTGTTTTCTATAGAGTTAACAGAGGTTATCCATTTATCCTCATCAATCAGGTTATTGTTTTTATCCACGTAGATTTCATTCATGCACTCGGGAAAATTCGGCTATTTTAAAAATATATTGATGAAAACCGCAATATAAGAAAATTTAAATAGTGCAGCGGAAATATGATTTCATGGCTGACAAAGCGAGCAAAGAGGAGCAGGTAGGCTTTCATAAAGGCTCCCTAACCACATTGGCAAAGGAAAGGGAAGAACTGTTAAGGATACTGCAGATAGTCGAGCAGCTTATGCAGATGCACATCAAGGGATTGAAGGACCTCGGCGTTGATTTGGAAAAAGCTGCAAAGGAGCAGAAGGAAAGCAAGGCTCCCAAAAAGACAAAGCCGATAGATGATATTCTTAAGTAAGGTTTTTATTCTTTCCCATATTTGCAGGAATTATGTACAAATTTGAAGCTTATGGCCACGAGAATATAACTGCAAGGCACAAGACTACATTGGAATTCACAAAAGACAGGGATGTGACATTAAAGGGGGACTGCATTATTGGCGTTAAGGCTGATTTTAGCCTGCAATCAATAAAAAATTTCATTAAAGATTTAAAAAATAAAAAAATAAAAATAATAATTAAAGCCAATGATTTTACAGAAGAAATAAATGCCGAAATAAATTCTGGTTTTAATTCTGATAAGGATATGGTTATAAGGAAGAGCGATTTTAAAGATGGAAGGACTTTTGCGGTAAGGGCTGATAAGGCTGCTGCTGATTTGAAAAGAGGTTTTGTCGGTCATTTGTCTGCAGGCAACTCCCTGATAAGCGTAATTTTAAAGTAACCACTTTATAGTTATAAAAAAGAAAAGATTTAAATATTGTATTCTCTCCCATTTTTAAGCACAATAAAAATGAATGATACAAGTAGCCCGGATACTGTAGAAAGAGACTATAATAGAATTGGAGATCTTCTTGAGAAGATAGTTATGTCTCCGAGGCTTAAGCCTCGCCTAGTTGGAAATGCTGTAGGTGAAGTAAGAAAAGGCATAAAAAAATCTTATGGGCAGGGCACACCAGCAAAAAAATGGCTGGCTAATTTTTGGGAAAGAACGCTCGAGTACCATACATGGGATAAGGATAAACAAGAAGCCACCGTCGCAGGAATAAAGGAGCATTTAAGCGAAGGCGATGGTGATTTGCTGGATTTAATAAATCAGATTTTTATTGCAAAATTTATTGACTATCGGGAACTTGTTAAAGCCAACTTTCATTTGATTTTCAATGAAGACATGCCTGAATTTTTAAAAAGCAAGCCTAGAGATCTTAGGGATGATCTAATCAGATTTCACAATTTTTCTTATATGTTTAATAATGGAAGGAGGGTACTGGGCGAAAGCTATGCCCCGGGACAGAGAGAGGATGCCAATAAACAGTTTGGGAATGTCCTGAAATATTCCAGTATATTCGTAAAGTCGATTGATAGCCTGTTAGCAGAAAGGAATGACTTAGAAGTGGAGTATCGCAGGTTTTCGCAAGATTCTTCATATGAAAGATACAAGGAATCTATGAGATTAATAGAAGAATCAAGGGAAAGGGCCAATAAGTTAGCAGTGAATGGGGATATTGCCCTAAGAAACGCCAAATATTACATATTATTTTTGGCTGACCATTATGCATCTAAGATAAATCACACCTTTATACAAAATCTGAAACCTGAGGGTATAGCACGTAAAGGAATTTCCATAGATGAAATTGAAAGGGCAACAAATATGCTTTCAAGCAGGTATATCCAGTCGATATCTGCGCTCCCGAGAGAATTAAAAGGGTGGTTGCCAACTATAAGTAGAGATACTTTAGAGTTTTACCGCCCCAGAAATATGAGGGCTTATTTTGAAAAGTTAAGAGATGCCACAAGGCGACCTATATAATGCTGTTAACCCTTCTCGCCTTCCCGATATAATTCAGGATCTTTCCATTAGCGTATTTTCCGCACCCCAGAAAATCCTCTTTATGCTTGATTATTAAAAAGCCGGAAAAATCGCCTTTCATTTCCAGGTCATTGCCGCGCATCCACTCTTTAGCCTCATTGTCATTCAGCTCCAAGGCGCTCTTTTTGGATTTAGGCCCGATAATCTGGGAGCCTTCAATGCTCAGCCTTATTCCCTCATCCCTTATTTCGGCGAAATAAAGGCCGATGGAGTTTATCCTTAATTTGCCGAGCTCAAGCCTGGATATGTCGCTGTTTACCACATAAATTTTACCTTTATCCGTTTTCAGGAAAGCGTAAGTCATATCGGCGCTTGCGCCCCATTGGTTTTTTATCAATTCCAGTATGGCTTTTATCTCTTTTTTATTGAGAATTTTTATATTTTGCATCTTAAATACCGATTTATTTTATTATTTCAAAAATTATTAAGTTGAAAAGTCAGATTCCCCAAACCGGATTTTTTTTGCGCATTATCTCGGCTATTTCCTTCAAGATCTCTTTTTCCTCCTCGCTTAACTGCTTCTTGAACTCCCTGAGCTTCCTGAAATCATCCTCAGGAATGAAGCTGTAAAGGATATCCTCCTCGTGTATCTGCCTTCCCACAGTGACTTTAGGCAGTGAAACTGAAACCTGCTTTCCTTTTTCAGCCTCGCTGACGTTTTTCTTTTCAAGCTGGATTTCTTTTGCTTCAGTAATTGGATTGCCGTCATTTTTCATCAATTTGGCATTGGCTTTTAATTTTCCCTGCAAAACTTCGACGCCGACAATAGCCGGGTTGTTCTGCCTGAAAACATAGCCCTTAAGCAGCTTTATCCTGCATGGCTTTGCCAGAAATTCTATCTGTTTTGCCTCCAATTCCTTCCTGACGGCTTCCTGCCATTCCTTGAAATCCTCTATCAGCTTGTAAATGACATCATTTGAGATTACCTTCACGTTTTCAGGAACTTTAATGTCTGGCATTAAAACAGCATTAAATCCCAGTATGGCAGCCTGCAAAGGTTCCTTTTCGTAGTTTGCCTCTGCATCTGTAACGTCTTTTTTTGAAATATTGCCGATAGAGGCCTTTTTTATCGCAATATTGTTTTCCTTCAGCAATTTTGTCAGCGCTTCCAGGCTTCCCAGGGAATCTGCCTTTATTATTATGCCCTCTTTCTCTGTTTCCACCAAGACTTCCTCCACTTCCATTCTTATCTGCTCTTTTGCGCCTTCAATATCATTTTCAGCGGAAAGCAAGGGCATGCCGGAAAAAACGTTTTCTGTTTCCACAGCTAAAATTTTAACTCCTGTTGCAGCCGTGACAAATTTCACGGGCCTGAAATTTATTTTCTTCTCTCTCATCTCCTTTAGGGGCATTGGCTCGAACAGCGCCTTTACCCTTGTTACAATAGGCTCTGACAATGTCCCTACAACTATTGTGTCGCCCTGCCTCAATGTCCCGTCATAGATTATGGCGTCAATTGTCGTTCCCAGGCCTTTCTCTTCCTTTACCTCCAGGATAGTGCCTTTCGCCTGCCCTTCAACGCTTATTTTTAGGGACTTCTCAAGGAATCTTTGCGCCAGGCCGCCCAAAACCATGAGCAATTCAGGAATTCCCTCAGAAGTCTTCGCTGATGTGGGGATTATTGCAACCTGCTTTGTGTAATCTTCAACCCGGTCAAATCTTTCTGCTTCAAATCCCAATTCTGAAAGCTTTCCGACAATTTCATAAAGCCTTGTTTCAATAAGCTGCCTTGTGCTTTCCCCTTGTTCTTGTATGTCCTGGATTAAAATGCCTTTTTTTGGCCGCCATCCCGGCAATAAGTCAATCTTATTCAGGGCTATTACAAACGGCGTCTTATACTGCCTTAGAATATCAATGCACTCAAGAGTTTGCGGCTTAATCCCTTCATTGATATCTACAACCAGTACAGCTATATCAGCTAGGTTCCCTCCTCTTTTTCTCAGGTTCGTGAAGGCTGCATGCCCTGGTGTGTCAATGGCTAATATGCCTGGAATTGTAAGTTTTATCTTTATTTTTTCAAGCAGGCCCCCACAAATCTTTTTTATGGTTTCAAGAGGTATTAAGCTGCAGCCGATGCATTGCGTTATTTTTCCCGGCTCTGACAAGGCTATAGAAGTGTTCCTGATTGTATCCAAAAGCTGGGTTTTCCCCGCATCCACATTGCCCATAAAAACCAGAATCGGCTGCCTTAGCATTTTAACCACTTATTGTTGAGGATTTTTTCCTGATTTTTAAAGGTTATGATTGGCTATAGAAATCTTTAAATAATAGTGAGTATTGTTTAATGGTATCATTTTTGAGGTGGCTTTTGATGAAAAAAAAGATGGCTTTTTTCGCCGCATTTATTGTTATGAGCTTCTTTTTCGGCAGTAGTTTTGACAGCTTTTTCGGGAAAATCAGGGGCGACGAAACTGTCAAAGCAGGGGAAACTCTGCAGTATCATGTTAATGTTGTAAATCACGCCGAAGAAGAGATTGAAGATGTGAATGTAAAAATCTTCATTTACGACCTTGACGAGATGATTGTGACAAGCACTTTTGATGTGGAGAACAAGGATAATTCCGCAAGGTCGCTGCTATGGGACACAAGCGACGTTGAGCCCGGGGAATACCTGGCCAGAATAACCTTAAGCAATGATGAGTTCAGGGAAGTGAAGCACCGCTATATTACAATAATATGATGTATTTTTAAAAAGATTTTTAATTTCTCTGAATATTCTGCCTTTATGTACAAACTAGTCAAAGAAGGCTCTGCAGAAATTTTCGTGCCAGTAGAAGAAAAAATATCAAAGAAGCTGCCCGTATTCTACAATCCTGTAATGAAACTCAACAGGGATATAACAATACTTCTGCTCAGGCAATTTCCGCCTTTAAGCATTTGCGACCCTATGGCGGCTTCCGGCATCAGGGCAATAAGGCTTACAAAAGAATTAAGTTTTAAATCAATCATTGCAAACGACTACAATAAAAAATCCTTTTTATTAATCAAAAAAAATATGAAATTAAACAATGTGAAATTTGTAGTTAAAAATATGGATGCAAACCTGCTTCTCCTGAATTCAAATGGATTTGACTTCATTGATATTGACCCTTTTGGCACTCCAAACAATTTTCTGGATGCAGCAGTAAAAAGGATTTCAAGAAGAGGCATACTGGCTGTAACCGCAACAGATACAGCAGCTTTAAGCGGGACATATCCCAAGGCAACTTTGCGCAAATACTGGGCGCTACCAAAAAAAGACGCGATGATGCATGAAACCGGATTGAGGATTCTGATAAGGAAGATTCAACTGATAGGCGCGCAATACGAAAAAGCCCTGGTGCCAATTTTCTCTTATTCTAAAGACCATTATTTCAGGGTTTTTTTGAGATGCGATAAGGGAAAAAGTTACGTGGATGAAATAGTTAAAATGCACGGAATGCTCGATAATGCGGGGCCTTTATGGCTTGGAAGCTTATGGGATAAAAGATTAGTCAATAAAATGCATAAAAGCTGCATCAAAGGCAGTCTGCCATTGAATTCAAGAATCAAAAAAAATAATAAAAATAAAGAATTAATTAATTTCTTAAAAATTATAAAAGAGGAGTCAAAAATAAATGCTGTGGGATTTTACGATATACATGAGATTGTGGAAAAGGAAAAAATAAGGGAGATAATGAAGAAAGAAGTGCTGATGAAAAAAATAAAAGATAATGGCTTTAAGGCGGCTGAAACGCATTTTTCAGGCACCGGCATCAGGTCGGATATTCCTTATGGAAGATTGGCAGCCATTTTAAAAAAAGGATAGATTTTTATATTATAAAAACCGTAAATTGGCTAAAATGAATTTTAAAAAGAGTGTTTTGATATTGATGCTATTGTCTGTAATTGTTTCTTCATGCAAGACTGAAGAGAAAATTGAAGCTGTTGAGGCAGATGAAGGCTCGGGATTTCTGGTCATAGAAACAAACCCGCCAAATGCCGATATTTTTTTTGACAATGCCTACAGGGACAAGAGCCCGGTAACATTATACAACATAAAGGCAGGTCCTCATACAATTATCATAAAAAAGGAGGATTATGAGGATTCCGTGAATGATGTTGTTATAGAAGCTGGAAAGAGAAGCTACCTGAAAGTTGATTTAGTCCAGATGATTGAAGAGGATAAAGCTGAAGAAAAAGAAGAGGCCGTTGCTGAAGAAGAGATAGGAAAGGGAGCTGTGGAAGAAAAGCCTGAAGCATTGGAAGAGGAAATCGGCACTTTAAAGGCAAACGGTATTGTCAATATAGGCAATAAATTTGCGCTTTACTATGACCTCAGCGAGGGAAAATTCACTGAAAACAGGCAGCCTGACTCGGATGTTTTTTCAAAAAGGTTTGACAAGCACATAGTGTTTACTGGGTTCGAGCCAGCAGCCATAAAGGCCATTGAAAAAGGCATTGATGATGTGCAAAAAGAGGATTGCATTGACGCAAGAGGCCAGTTTGAGTACCTTTATTCGGGAAAAACCCTGTGTGCTATAACAAAAGAAAACGAGATAGCAGCCTTAGGTGGCATCTGGGAGGATACAGAAAATGCAAAGCTTACCTGGAAACTGTTCAGCTAGGCAAAATTAGCCTACTGCCCTTCTTACATCAACTGCTTCGACACTGCTTACTTCCGGGATTTCTCTTATTTTGTCTTCCAGCTCGTCTGTAGAGCCTTTGCTTTCATCCATTGTGAAGAATATTTTCAGGGCTTTCAGGCCGAAAGCTATAGGCTCTATTTCAACCTTGATTTCAGCTTTGCCTGCAAATTTCCTTATCTCTTCTTTAGCCTTATCCTGTATTGGAGAAAGATCGGATTCAGGGCCATCGGGCATTATTTTTAAAGTTACCACTACTTGAGCCATCTTAATTAGGACCTTCGAAATTGCATTCCGGGCAGCGGTATTTCGCGACAATCTGCCTGCAATGCATGCATCTTATTATTTCCCTTTTGCCGCATTTTGGGCATGAAAATCTTGCAGTGCCAATGGTATTAGTGATTCTTTTCTTGCACGAAATACACACTTCTTTTGCTTCTGCCATGAAAGCATGGGATTAGAAGTTGATTTATAAAGATTGTTGTTTTTATTTTATTTAATCTATTGCAGAGAGTATATTGTTTTTTTCATCAATCTCAAAACACTTTCCAAGAAATTGCTCTATTGCATAAATATTTGTCTTTGCATGATTTGTTATTTTTGAAGCTTTTATTCTGCCGCCAAATAATGCTATAAAGGGCAAAATCTGGTCTGTAAGATGCCTGTCAGCAGAGGCTTTGCTTTCTATTTCATTAATAAGGCTAAAGGCAGCTTCCTTTCCTACATCTTCAGCTTTTTTTCCTCTTTCGCCCAAAGAGTCTGCACCAAGCCTTATCGGGTTTTTATCATCAATCTCATCCTTATCCAGGGAAAAAATTGCCCACAAGGTTATGCCTGAGCCGGTTGACAGCGCTTCAGAATATTCTTCCTGTATTGACACCCGGCAATTAAATTTATTTTTTAAAATTGTTTCAGCTGCCTTTGCCTGCCTTTCAGCAACCTGAGCATTTTGCAAATCTTTGGAAGCATGGGAAACACCTTTTATCTGGATCAAATGGCCCTGCTCCATTAAATTTATTTCATTTTGATTATTTTTTAATTTATTATGAAATTCATCAAAATCCTTAAAATCCTGCATCTTATAGATGGGATTGATTTTTAATTCTACAATGCCATTGCCTTTAGGGTAATAGCCCCTTTTTATCAATTTTAAATCAATTTTGACATATTTTTGAATTTGAGGCAGAAAAACCTCTTTGAAGTATTCTATCGGAGCAGCCCATTTTCCGGATGTTCCGCCAATTATTTTTATTTTTGATGCTTTGTTTGCAAACATTAATGGCATCAGGACAGATTGCAAAAATAAGGAAATTGAGCCCGATGTCTGTATGTCAATCTCAATGTCTTTTGCCTGTATTTTTCCCGGAGTATACTTCAGGCCTTGGGAGCCCAGAAAGGCGCCTTCGGCTTTTGCACTGCACAATTGCTCCAAAGCCTTAATGCAGAACAGATGCTGGCTCTTCAGCCCTGCCTGGGGCCTGTTTTTCCTTATATTTTCAATTTCAAAAGGCTTTTGGGTTATTGTAGATAAGGCTAATGCTATTCTGGCAATAGAGCCGCCGCCTTCAAGATAAGAGCCATCTAATTTAAGCATGATAAAACAGAATTAAAAATTTTTATTTAAATCTTGTTAAAATCAGATATTTTCTATGTCTGCAAGAAGGTTATCAACATCTTCCAATTCAGTAGTGTCCAATTCTTCATCAACATTGCCTGCATCAGAAATGTCTTCTGCAACGGCATCAACCGGGGCTTCGCCAGTTGCGGGAATTTCTCCTGTCGTTACAGCTGGTTTTGTTTCTGTTGTCTTTACAGCTACTGTTTCCTTTTTAGAAGCGCAGCTTGCTAACAAAAACAATGCCAATACCATAAAAATTAATATTAATCTCTTTGACATAAAATCACCCCTCTTTACAGGGTTTCATTCTCTATCTTGTATTTAAACTTTTTGAAAAAAATAATTAAATCATTCTATGCTTACTCTTCATCATCATCCTCTTCCTCGTCTTCTTCCTCAGATTCTCCATCTCCCCCTTCAAACTCAGTCTCTATCTTTATCTTCACCTTGTCTTCAGTGGCAGACAGACCTTCTTCTAGCTGGGTTACAAAAGATTCCTGCTCTGCGCTTAAAGTTCCTTCCACTTTCTTGTCAACCTTTGCTTCCCCATCCTCAATTTCTGCTTCCAGCTCTATTTCTGCATTGGTTTTAGTCTCCTGTAGGCTATTCACTAAAGAATCAACCAAGGATTGCTGCTGCTCTGTTAAGGAACCTTCAATTTCAACCTTAACCTGCTCTTTTTCTTCGGTTTCCTCTTCCTCAACCTCGACTAGCTCCTCGTCCTCTTCCTCGAAATCAACTGTGTTGTCAGCAGCCTTTATTTCTTTCACTATATCCCTTAAAATGTCGTGAGCGTCTTTCAATGCCTCATGCGCTTCTTTTGCCAGGCTCTTTGCTTCATCGAGCAGTTTTTCCCTGTCTTCCTTGACTCCAGTCTCTTTTGCAGCCAGGAATTTTTCTTCAGCTTCTTTTAGCTTACCTCTTGCCTCTGCAATTTTGCTGCTGAATTCCTTTACTTTTTCGTCAATGCCTTCAACCTCTATGCCCTTTTCGTCCATCTCTGCCAGGATTCTGTCAAGCTTTTTTTCTAGCTGTTCGCTGTTCCTGATTATGCTTCTTACCCTTTCATTCACCAGCTTTCTTGCATGAATCTCTGTTTTTGTTTTGATTCTCTTCCATGCGGCATTTATTTTCTTTGCAGCCTCCCTTACTTCTTCCTTTGTTTTTGCATTCTCAACCTGGGTTTTTGCATCCCGTATTTCCTTGATTTTGGCATCTATGTCTGCAACCATTTCCGCAGCTTCCTCTTCAGTCAAGTGCTCTGATTCCTGCACTTTGCCTTTTACCTTTTCAAGATGGCTTATGATTGCATCAGCGGCCCTCAGCAAGCCTTGTTTCGCATGCTCTATAACAGCCTCCTCATCTCCTTCGCTTTGTGCCTCAAGCAAAAGCTTTCTTCTTTCTTCCAGCTTTTCTTTCGCTTCATGCAGCTTTTCTTCAGCTTCCTCGAAATTATCTTCAGCCTGCTTTACCTTTTGTTCTGCAACTATTCTTTTTTTGAATATCAGCTTTGCATCTAATTTCTTAATCTCCACTTTTTCCAGCCTTTGCTTTAATTCTTCGTGGCTTAATTTGGAAAATTCCTCCAACCTTGCCCTGTCCAGATTAGAAAGCTTTTCTATCTGTCTTGCATCCAAATCAGCGATTTTCTTTAGTTGTTCCTCGCTAAGGCCGGCCATCTTTCTTAGCCTTTCTGCTTTGACTTCCGTTAGCCTGTCGATTTGCTCTTCCTTTAAGTTTGAAAGCTTCTCCAGCCTTTCTTCATTCATTTTCTCAAGCTTTTTTAGCCTGTCAGCTTCTAATTTTGCAAATCTTTCTCTCGCAATAATTGCGTCTTTTGCTGTCCTCAAATCCGCTTTTTCAGCTTCTTTTATACTCCTTAATCTTTCCTTGTTCAGCTCCTGTGCGGCTTTCAGCCTTTCTTTATCGGCATCTTCAGCCGATTTTACCTCTTCATCATTAGAATTGTCCAATGCTGTTTTAGCATCTTCACTATCATCTGTATTGCTGTCTTGAGCAGCAACTGCTTTATCATCCAGCTCGCGCTCTTGAGCCATAACAGCTGGAAACAAACTCAGAATAAATATCATTAGAACAAAAATTGCAGATATTTTTTTCATTTTTGCTTACCTCCTCTTTTATTATATTTGTTGATATTATTATTATATTTGTTGATATTAAATGATGTGGCTTTTGCGCCACACCAAAGATAGGCCATTACTCCTGAGCTTTTTCGTAAGCTCTCCTGCTGTAAAGACTAATTTGTTTATAAATAAACTTTTTTTCCGAAAAATTCAATGCTTTATTTCTGCTTTTAAAACTTTACAAAGCTTTATTCTGCCTTTTCTTGCTTTTTGAGGTATGTTTAATTTATATTTTTTAAAAGTGGGCTTTTAATGAATTTCTTCATTTTCACAATATTTTTATATATTGAGGTTATTTTTGGTACTATGAGGGTGGTAATTCTACTTTTAATGCTGCTTTTGCTTATCCCTGTTGCTTTTTCTGCCACTATCTACGGCACAATATATGATTTATCATTGAATAAGGCAGATAATGTCAAGGTGGAAGTGAATACTGAGCCAAGGCAGTTTTATGTGTCAAAAAACGGCAGCTACGCCTTTAACGTTCCTATTGGAAATTATAACGTAAAAGCTGAGCAGCACATTGGCAATTTGCTTGTTTCATCTGTAACCGAGAATATCACCATAAAGGACAACTGGGTTTACGTGCTTGACCTTATTTTGTTCCCGAAAATCGAGGAAGAGCTTGAAAATGACATAGAGGTAATACAAATTCCTGAAAGAAGATTTGATTTTTTGCCCGTGATTATTTTATTGCTGTCTGTCGCTTTTTTGATTTATTTTTTCAAAAGAAAAAAAGCTGTAAAGAAAGAGGTTGAAAAGGAATATAAGGATATCAAAGCAGAAAGCGATTTGGATGAGGTTATAAGGATTATCAAAGAAGAGGGAGGCAGGGCAACACAGAAGGACATCAGGAAAAAAATCCCCTTGTCAGAGGCAAAAATAAGCCTTATGATAGCGCAGCTTGAGTCAGAAGGTAAGATAAGAAAAATAAAAAAAGGCAGGGGCAATATTATTATTTTGAATAAGTAACAATAAAAAACATTTTTACAGTAAATAGATTTCCAATAATAATCAATAAAAAAATTTATAATAATTGAAAATTTTAAAAAATAATTAAATAAAAATGAAATCCAAAAAATTAAATGACGGCAATTATGTAGCGAATTTAGAGAAAGGCGACAATATAGTTGAGTCTTTGCTTAATTTCTGCTCTGAAAATAATATCAAATTAGGTTTTTTCAACGGGCTTGGGGCATTAGACAAGGTTGAATTGGCGCATTTCAATGCAGAAACAAAAAAATATTCCTCAATAGTCATGGAAGATGCCCTTGAAATCATTTCCCTGCACGGCAACATAACCGAAATGAACAATAAAATTTACATACACCCGCATATTGTCGTTTCAGATGACAAAATGAAAGCTTTTGGAGGGCATCTGAAGGAAGGCAGGATAAGCACAATAGGGGAAATATTCGTTGTTCCAATGAAAGGCAAAGTTGCAAGGTATCATAGCGAAGAAATTGGGCTTAATGTGCTGGATTTGTGATTAGTTAATCAATATTTTATTTATTACCTATTTTCCATAATAACTTAAAATAACCCAAAAAAGAATCTGCAATCTCTTTGCTTTTTATTACAAAAAATATCGGCTCTTCACTGAAAATTGAAATAAATGACGTTTCCCCATAAATGTTAATCGATACTATAGAAGAGTAAGGCAGATATTTTACTTCACAAAATTTTGATTTCTCTATAAATGGCATTGTTCCCCTTGCATTTTCTCCGAATAGAAATTTTCTTTTAAATAAAAGATTGTCTTTTTTGGTTTCCAATCTGTCAAAGAAATCATAAATCTTTTTCGGATAACTCTTTGTAACACCGATAACATAATTTACTGCATTATGCTCTTTAAGATAATTTGTCTCATCATTAAATACAGAAATCATTCCCTTAATTCCCATATAAACTTCAGCTTCTTGTTTTTCCTTAGTTTGCTCAATTTTCTTCATTAATTTGGGTAATATCTCTTCTACTTCTTTTTTCCTCTGTAAAATCTCTTTTTCTTGATTTTCAGTTAATTCTAGGATTCTTTTCGGATTGGCTGCAGACCAATGAATAATATTTCTTTTAATGATATGACTCACAAGACCTTTATTCTCTAATCTTTCTAAAATCTTATAAGTCTTTGATGTTGAAACTTTGGATTTATTTACTATTGGCCCGGTTGTAGATTGGCCTAGCTCAAGTAAAGCTAGATAAATTTTAGCTTCCCCGGGTGTTAATCCAACTCTTTGTAAGATTTCTAGTTGCATATTGCATTATAATTTTAAATTATTTTTAAATTTTACTATTTTTGTTCACCTATGGGGAACATTAAATTTAAATAATTTACTCCATAACTACTACTAAGTTATAATTAGACATAATTAATGGGAATCACATGAAACAAGCTAATAATTTAGCACAGAAAGTAAGAGAATACGCCAAAGTGTACGAACCGAAGGATTTTATCCCAGTTTATGGTTGTTTCAGAGCATTTTGGCAACTTAGTGGTAGATATATGGATTATTATCATAAGATGGGAAGAGAGATGTCGCTGGAAGAACTTCACAAACCAGAAAATGTAAAACATGCTGTGTTGGGGGCATATAATCTTGCTCTTGCTATAATATTAGATAATTTACTCAGGTAAAATTAATTAATGAGGATAAAAATGACACAAAATTATGAAAAACCAAAAAATCCAGATGCTTTATAGTGGTTAAAACATAATAAAATTTTCAAGGTGCAACCATGAGAATACCTTTAACCTTAAATAACTCATATAAAATAGTTGTCAAAAGACTTTCCGGGGAAGCACTTGCAACCCTTCCTGGAGGAAACCAGCAACCTCTGCGTAATTTAATGGAGACAGCAGTAGCCTTATCCTCGACAGTTCGTCACGGCCACAAGGACCTAGAAGGAATAGCACAAATTTCCTGGAATGCGGTTCGGTCCGTCTTCAGCAAGTACAAACAAGTGCTACTCAAGCAAATGTCAGAAGGTAATCGGACTCTAGACTCAGAGAAGAATCGTCAATTGATCGTATATTTGTTCTGTCAAGAACATGCGCAGGATTACATGTCGCTCGATGCACTTCAGCAGGCTGCCGAGAGTTTCTATCAGGCTGCATACTATACAGTGCAGTCTTTGGGTAAGATACTTCCAGATGAAGAATAAGATATCAGATGCAACGGATATCTATGAATCGACACTGCAAAATTTTGGTTAAAATGACATCAATTGAAGACTATAATCAGAGCCAAATGAGTAAATTAACATCATTACGAGATGCTTTGAAAAGAAATGAAGATCTAGTTTTAGTAAGAACTACTGGGCTCGTTATGGTTAATACTGAGGAAGGATATACTACTATGGATCCTCCTAAGGGCTCTTATGATCGCATTTATGGTCATTTTGTTAAGTTTCATGTTGCGCCAAGACAAGGTTTGTATACAGTTGGTGAATTAACACCATTTATGATGAGACTTGTTCATGACTTAAAACCAGACTCCACTATTGATTTTAGAATGGGTAGGGTTGATCATTCAGCTAGTGGTTATGTAAGATTTATTGAAGGAGAGAATCCAGAAACAGACAGTTTGTATTTGAGTCATTTATACTTCCAAGAGAAAATTGGTGAAGTAAAAACTATAGAAACTATCATATTGGGAGATAAGGAATTAATTACTAAATCTAAATTTGGTGAACAAAAAGCTATTAATGGAGAAACAAGAGAAATTTTTAGAAGTATTGGAATTATTATATTTCCAAATGAAGAATTAACAAAGAGAGTTCTGAGATCTTATGGGAGAAGATTTAACCCGGCTCTTTCTGAATATAATATTGGTTTAAAGTATCTAGAAGGGTATAGGTAATTTAAAGTATGGGGGAGAAATATGAATACACCAAATCAACTTGAAAACAAACTTAAACCAGATTGGAAAGAATGGATTCCAATTTATGGTGTTTACCAAGTGGGTAAAGATATTCGCACTGGAAGGTTTGTTCCTCCAGAGCGGTATGGAAGGTTTGTTGGTCTTATCATTTATCAAGGTTTATTTGGAGCTGCTGGAGTTATGGGAGCTTCAGCTGGATTATACTACACATCAGAATTTGTTAAAAGAATGTTAGAATGAATAAAACAAAATGTCAGAATTGGAAAATTACGAGAAAAACCGTAAAAAGGGTATTTTAAGGCCTTGGAAAGTGGCCCCATACGCTACAGTTATGTCATTAGTAGGCGCAGCTATGATATTTGATTGTATAAATTTATGGGCGAATATTCCAACAGAAAAAGTAGATGCTGGCTCTCTTGAAGGAATATTAACATTCACGAGAATGACCAGTTTTTTTCATATACCCATCCTTAGTAGAATTATAAAAATATCATTTAATGCGTCGTACAAATCTTATTTTATCGGATTAAAAACAATTCCTAAAAAAGGGATGAGTGAACACGCTCTCGAATTTTATGCAAAAAAGAGCCCATGTTCACTAGCAGGATATAAAGCAGCAGCTGATATGTTGGGCTATAGGCAATATGGGTAACAAGAGTAAAATTGATTTTTTCCTTGACTCATAAAACACAATCAAAAACCTTATAAATACATTAAAATCAGCTTAGCTGTAAGGGGTGGTTTTGTTGAGCGCTGAAAAAGATATTGTCAATTTCTGGCTTAATAAAAAGGGCCTTTTCACTATAAACAATATCAAAGCCTTCAATAGGGACCTGGGCATTGTTGCCCTGAAATTTGACAAAGACAAGGTAAAGGAAATTGCGCATTACGAGATTCTTTGCTCCCTGACAGGCAATATCCAAAGCCAGAATTCTTTTGAGAAGATCATTAATGAAAAATTTTCAGGCAAGAGCGTACAGAAGGCAATAAAAAGGTACCTGGAGCAGTTCAGCCTTAAGGAAAGCAACGAATTCATTGTCTTGTCAAATATTTCAAATAAAAATATAATTAAAAAATTTAAGGATAATAATGTTGAAGTTATAGAATTTGAAAATGTGCTTGCAGACGTTATTAACGAGCTTGACACCCAATACTACAAGAATGACACCATAAGGAGTCTGCAGCTGGTTAAATACATGCTCTTTGCCAATCCAAAAAACATGGCATCTGCCCTTATTAATGTTTTAAATCAAAATGAAAAAAAAGATTTCATGAAAGAGCTGCTTGAAAATGATGAGATAATAAAGGAATTCAGAAAAACAAACGAAGAAAGACTGGCAGAAATATTAAAATATTCGTTCAAGAATCCGAAAAAGCTTGCTGAGCTATTGGAAAACAATATCTTGAACAGAAAGACAAGGAAACCTTTCTTAAGCTCTTTGCTCGAGCAGAGAAAAATGAAGAGAGTGTATAAGGAGTTTGCTCCAAGAAAAAAAGAAGCCTCATTAAGCAAATTTTTTTAAAGTATGTGTTTTTTCACCTTCTATAATGTGGATAAGATAAAATGAAAGCAGTAAGAGTGCACAAATACGGAAGCTCTGAAGCCTTGTCCTATGAGGATATGGAGGTTCCGGAGCCAAGGGAAAATGAAGTTCTCGTTAAAATTGAGGCTGCCGGAGTCAACTTTATTGATGTATACCATAGGAATGGGCTATACCCTGTAAGGCTTCCTTTTACAATGGGCAAGGAAGGTGCAGGGATTGTGGACAAAGTCGGCGCAAAAGCCTCAAATGTAAAAAAAGGCCAGAAGGTTGCCTGCGCTTCATGCATAGGGACTTATGCCGAATACGCGATATTCCCTGCAAATATGCTTGTTCCTGTGCCGCAGAAAATTGGCCTGAAAACAGCTGCTGCTGTGATGATGCAGGGCATGACAGCACACTACTTAAGCAACAGCACTTATGATGTAAGCAAGGGCAATACAGTGCTTGTGCATGCCGCTGCCGGAGGCGTTGGCTCATTATTAACGCAGATGGCAAAGATGAAAAATGCAAAAGTTATTGGAACTGCTTCAACAGAGGAAAAGGCAGAGCTTGCAAGGCAGAATGGCGCTGATGAAGTAATAATTTACACAAACGCTGATTTTGAGCAGGAGATAAAGAAAATTACAGATGGCAAAGGAGTTGATGCTGTTTATGACGGCGTTGGAAAGACTACATTTGAAAAAAGCTTAAGCTGCCTGAAGCCCAGAGGCATAATGGTGTCTTTTGGCCAGTCAAGCGGGCCCATCCCGAAATTTGATGTAAGGGTTTTAAATGAAAAAGGCTCATTATTTTTGACAAGGCCCTCGCTTTACTACTATACTGCTGAAAGAAAGGAACTTCTAAAAAGGGCAAGTGACGTATTCAGATTTATTGAAGCTGGCAAATTAAAAATCCATATACACAAGGAATTTCCTCTTTCAGAGGCAAAAGAGGCCCATAACGAATTGGAAAGCAGAAGAAGCAGCGGAAAAATATTGCTGATGCCTCAATTATAAATTTCTTAGTAGAGTTGCCATATAGGCAGTTGTTTTAACCGCCCTTTCGGCATATTCCTCTGCCCTTTTCTCAGCCTGCTTCCAGCTTGCTCTCGGTCCTATAATTCCCAGCCCGACAGGCTTGTTATATTCCAATGATAAGTCCATTATCTTCCTTGAGGCATTTTCAGCTACAATTATGTCATGGCTTGTTTCTCCCCGGATTACAGCGCCTAAAGCCACAACTCCGTCAATATTCTTGTTTTTTAATAATTTTTTAACCATAATCGGGATTTCAAAGGTTCCGGGAACATTGATTTTTTTATCAACTTTAACTTTTAATTTTTTAGCTATCTCTAAAGCCTTTTTCTCCATTCTTGAGGTTATTTCATGATTGAAGTCAGCGATAACAATTCCGAGTTTCATTTTTTATAGATTATTTTTATTTTATTGAATTTTTATTGCAAGCCGTATTATTTCAATTTTACCGGTCCTGCATCTTCCCTGCCCTGCCTTTTTCCCCTGCCTGCAAATTTCTGCAATGCCTCTTTTCCATCCAGCAGCGCCAGGGCATTCAAAGCGTGCTTTTCAGTCCTGTTTTTTGTTAATTTAAAAAGGTCATTGTCATTTTTTGCCTCGTCCATATGGACAAATACCTCAATTATATGCTTATTAGTCATAAGCTGGACCACTTGGAGGCCTAAAGAAGCTTCATGGCTGCATTGCTTGTCTATTGGCTTGGGCCCGGCCATTCCCAGGGCAATAATAATATCGCATTTGTTTTCCTCAAATAATTTTTTGCATGCGACAGGCAGGTCCTTTATTCCGGGAACAGTATACCTTATTATTTCGGCATCGGAGTTTTTCTTTATTATACCTATAGCAAGCCCTGCCATATCCACCCTTGCGAAGGTCGTATCTGCAATGCCGATTTTATTTTTCATTTTATTATTTTTTGAAATTATTTATTTTTAATTTGTTATTAATGATGGTTTTTATTTATTGCAACTTTATTGTTTTTATTGGGTTTTCTTTTTAATAGGTTGCACTAAAAAATGCTACGCATTTTTGGTGCAAGAAAATCCTTAGGATTTTCTGCACAGCAAAATCTTTGATTTTGCTTGTGTCCCAAAAATTCTTATGGAATTTTTTAGGACTTCGCAACAAATTTTAGGCTCGCCGCATTGCTCGCAATTTATTCTTTTATCTTAAATAATGTTTATTGTTACTCTGTCCCCGTCCTTGATTTTTAATTTTGATTTTAAATGCACCGGAGCAATGAACTCAATTATATCTTTCCCATGCTTATTCAATCCAGGCATTATTATTGCGCCGCTGATGTTTTGAACCCTTGCTTTATAGCATTTTGCACCGTAAAACATCTTGTCTTTTGTTTTGTAGCCTTTAATTTCAATTGAACCAAGCTTTTTTAACAAATCCCTGTCTTTTTTTTTGACTTTTAGGTTTAATGTTCCCTGATAAGCATCAAACTTAAGCTTTTTTTTAATTTCTTTCCTATAGTGCCCCATAGACATAAAATACGAGCCTTCCCCCAAGCCGCTGACTGCAATGCCCTCTATTATCATATTAGCTATATGCCTAGGAGTGCAATTTCGCTTATAAAGCTTATGGCAAGGTTTTTAAATCAGCAGATTATACTTTTTTCCAGATGGAAGGCAAGAAACCTCTGATTGTCGGCATAGACCCAGGCACAACCACAGCATATTCTATAATTGATTTTGAGGGAAGCGTGATAAAGCTGGAGTCGGCAAAAAACCTTGGCATTAACTCTTTAATCCGGGATATAGTGAAAGAAGGAAAAGTTATTCTTGTCGGGACCGACAAGGCAAAAGTCCCTTCTCTTGTTGAGAATTTCGCAGTAAAAGTAGGGGCAAGATTAGTTCATTCTAAAGAAGATTTGAAAATCACTGAAAAAAAATCATTAGTAGGAAGTTCTGAAACGAAAGACGAGCACCAGTTTGATGCGCTGGCATCTTCCTTATTTGCTTTTAACAGCATTAAAAACATGGTGAAAAGGATTGATTTGTTTTTAAGTGAAAACAATAAAGATAGAATAAGGAATAGGGTTTTGGAATTAGTGCTGCTTAACGGAATAAGCCTAAGAAATGCCATTGACATTATAGAAAAGCCGGAAAAGGAGGAGGTTAGGATAATAAAAAGAGTAATAGAAGAGAATAAGCCGAATAAAAGTGACTTTATCAGATTATACAACAGATTAAAGCTGTGTGAGAGGGAAATTTTATTCCTGAAAAAGCAGAACATCAACCTGAAAAACAGCATAAAGGACACGGAAAACAGGTACAATCGCCTGCTGCGGAAAACAAATGACCAGAAATTTGATGAAAAGGCTGAAAAATTAATCTCCTATAAGGAAAAGAGGATATTGCTGTTTGACAGTAAGCTGAAAGAGAAGGACGACGAGCTGAATTACATGAAGGAAAATTCAGGGAAACTGGATTATTTTCTGGCTAATATGGGGAATTTCTATTTCGCGAAGAAATTGAAGAATCTGGGAAGCTCTGAATTCAATGAAAAGAGCGCCGTTCTTGGCATAAGGGACGGAGATATGCTGCTTGTTGATGACCCAAATACAATAAGCGAGAATGTCATTAGCATGCTTAAAGGCAGGATTGGCGTTATTCTTCATAAAGGCGCTGCAAGTGAAAAAACAAAGGGCATTCCTGGCTTTATGTTTATTGACTGCAAACCGGACTTTGAGACCAGGCATTTTGGATTTGTTAAAAAGGAGGCTATTGACAAGGAGATTAAAAAGATAAACCTGATAAGCAAAGTCATAGAAGACTATAAAAAAGAAAAGTGCTGAGGCTCATAAATCCCTGAAGTCCAGCGTAAATTTCCTGCCGGTCGCCATGTCCTTGGCCAGGATTTTTTTGCCCATTCCCATGATTCTGATATTTTCTCCTTTATAGCTGATGATATCTCCTTTTTTAAACTCGGGCATCCTGAACATAACACTAACCCTGTAAACATCCTTGCTTGTAACCCTGTTTCTTGTATGCAGCTTCACGCTGGTCTTTAATTCGCCGCGGAAGTGCTTTTTCAGCTTTTTTCCCAGGTGCCTCAAAAATTTTTGCGAAGTGAGGTAGATATCAATCCCATTGGTTACATTCTCCTTCTTTGAGATTAAGCTTATGTCTTCTTTCTCTATTAAATTAAAGACAAACTCCAGTACGCTATTGTTAGGGTTCCTTAACTGCAGTATCCCCTCATAATATCCGCTATGCCTCATTTTATTGAAATCTACCTTAAAGAAAAACAAAAAGAATAAAAAGGTTTTGGATAAATCACGGCTGATGGATAAAAAGAAAGCAAAGAAGATTCTTAAGGGCGTATGGTACTTTATATGGGAGGATGACAGCATCTGGAGCTGGCTTGTCAATGTAATTCTGGCATTTATTCTTATAAAGTTTATAGTCTATCCGGGCTTGGGCTTATTGTTAAGCACTTCGCACCCGATTGTTGCGGTTGTGAGCGAGAGCATGGAGCATAAAGCGAATTTTGATGAGTGGTGGAACAAAAACGGCGGATGGTATCTGGAGAAGGGCATAAAAAAAGAGGATTTTCTGCAGTTTTCATTGAAAAACGGATTTAACAAAGGCGATATTATGGTGCTGGTTGGCAAAACGCCCAGGGATGTTGAGGTTGGCGAGGTCATTGTTTTTATGAGCCATAGGGAAAGGCCAAGGGCTGATCCTATAATCCATAGGGTAGTGGCTAAATCTGAAAACAACTCCAGGATAATATTTGAAACCAAAGGAGACAATAACAATAACCAGATTAATACCTGCAATGGGGATAGCTGTACAGACGAGACTGATATCTGGGAAAAGCAGGTAATTGGCAAGGCTGTATTAAAAATACCGTTTTTGGGATATATAAAGATATGGTTTGTCGGGATTTTAGGATTTTTAGGCATAAAATGAAAAGATTATTAAACAGATGTTAAGAATATTCAGTTAAAATGTTTTGTCCTAAATGCGGCTCGATTTTGCTTCCAAAAAAGGAAGGCAGCAAAAAATTGCTTGCGTGCTCATGCGGCTATAAGACTTCTGATGTGCAAAATACAAAGATAAGGGAAACCATAACAAAAAAAGCCTTGCCTGTCGAGGTTATAAGCAAAGGCGAGCTTGAAACCCTCCCAAAGACCAAGGTCCAGTGCCCAAAATGCGGCCATAGCATGGCTTATTATTGGCTTGTCCAGACAAGGGCCGGAGATGAGCCTGAAACAAAGTTCTTAAGGTGCGAGAAATGCAGCCATACCTGGCGGGATTATAATTGAGTCTGTGTTTTAGCCTTATACCTCTCAAAAGCGTTTAGCACTTTACCATGAAATTCTTCCAAAAGAACAGGTTTTCCTATTTGGTCTTCAGGTAAAGGGTGATGAGTTTTTTGGACTGCGTCATATTTTCTATATGATGTCTTTAAAAATTCTGGGTCTGTGGGGTTGCTTCTATACTCTAAAAATAATTTCCTGATAGAGGTTTTTAATCCTGGGTCATCTACTTTTTTTTGGTCGATAACTACGACTGCGACTTTATCTAGAGTAGAAATATCATCAATTTTCTCTCCATCACTGATAATACTTGCTAGGGTATGTTGATTAAATGGCAATACGCTAAATCCAACTAAAGCTAATTCCCTGCAATACTCTGCGACAATATTTCCATCATCTGATACAACCATCACGTAAAGGTCTTTTTCTATTTTTTGCTGTTCTTTCATTTTATTTAAATTATATTAAATTTAATATTATTAACTATTATATAGTAATAACATACCTATATAAACCTTTCGGTTTTTAGCCTGTAAATGCAAATCAATGGGAAATCATTCAAAATAATTGTAAAAGCGAATGCCCCAAGAAACGAGATAGTAAGATTTGACGATGAAAAGAAAGCCTATATTGTAAATATCAAGGCAAAGGCTGAGCAGAACAAGGCAAACATAGAAATCATTAAATTCTTTTCAAGGCTTTTAAAGAAAGATGCCAGGATAATCAAAGGGTTAAAAAGCAAGGAGAAAATCCTAAGGCTGGAATGAGGCATAATAAAAAAATATTTAAACAATAAAAAAACTTTGGCTGTAAAAGAGGTGGTTATTTATATGCTGCAAAAAGGCATTGGCAGGTTTCTGGCTGTTGCATTTCTATCAGGAATTTTAAAGAGGAGAGAAGAAGGGATTTTGCCACCGCCTCCTCCTTTTCCTAAATTTGAGCTGGAAGGTACTGAAGAGAAAGAAGAATTTGTGCCAAAAAGGTTTATTGGGCAAAAAAGCCAAAGAGAGCCGGAAAAGGAGAAAAAATTAAGCCAGAAAAGGGAAAAAGAAGAGCTGATTAAGCAGAAAAAGATAGCCGAAAAAGAGATGTTAATGGAGTTAAAAATTAGGCAGAAAGAGGGAAAAAAAAGAAAAGAGCTTGAAAAAGCAGAGAAGCTAAAGGAAAAAAAGGAGCTGATAAGGCAAAAGGCTGAGGAAGAAAGGGAAAGAAAAATAGTTGAAAAGGAGATTAAGGAAACTAAAGTCAGGGCGGGACAAAAGCCCCAGATTCTGAAAAAGCCTCTTTTTGAAGATAGCAGATTTGACAGGGAATTAAGGGAATTGGAAGAAGGATTAGATGTTCCAAAGGCCATGCCTATAGACAGAAAAATAGAAGAGAATATAGTAAAGCCGCATGAGGTTATAAAGGCAGAGGAAGAGATTGAAAGGGCCATCCAGGGAATAAAGAATTACAAAGAGAAAAAATCCATATTTGGCGGATTATTCGGAAAAAGGCCTAAAGCTGCGGAAGAGCTGCCAGTGGAGTTTATGCCAAAAACCTTTGAAAAAATAGATAAGGTTGAGGACATTATGAATAAGGTACACGCAGCCAGGAGCGCCCTGATGGACTTTAATCTTGACAGGGCAAAAAGCATTTATATAGGAATAATGGGCATTTACAACAGTTTATCAGTGCAAGAAAAGAAAAAAGTTTATCAGGAAATTAAAGACCTTTACGACGAAAGGAAAAATGCTGAATCCCTGGCAATAAGATAGTTATTTTATCTCTATTTTATCCCCAATGGCAAAATTCAGCTCTTTATTGGCATTTCCGTTTTTAATTGAAATCTCCAAAGTATTGGAGCTGCCTTTTATCAAAAAAAGCCCGTTTTCATTGGCTTCAGTGTAAGTTTCAAAAAATTTTAGCGTTTTTTTAATGTTTTTTATTTTGACGCTGTATGAATTTTTATTTAAGTGATGTAGATTGGTTATTATATCCCCGAAATTGTCTATCCTTACAATTTCTCCAGTCCTGTTTTTTAAATAAAAATTTAATTTGTCCCTTATGATGGTTTTAGCTCCTAATTTGTTTATACTGATTCCATTTTCCAGTTTTGCCGCTGCTTTTGCGAAAACATCCCTGCCGTGGAATGTTTTTGATGTACTCTTATCTTTACTGAGCCCTATTACCTCCAGAATTTTATCTTCATTGGCTGCGGGAAACATCAATCCATTGTCAGGCCCCACAAAAAAATAGTTTTTTGTCTTTATTGCAATGCCCCGCCTCCCAGTTCCAACGCCGGGGTCAACAACACATAAGAAAACTGTTTTTTTTGGAAAATATCTGTAGGAGTTCAGCAAAATCCATGCCCCTTCCCTGATTTCTTGGGCGCTGACGTTGTTGTATAAATCAACAATTCTGGCATTTTTTGCTATGGAGCAGATAACTCCCTTTATAATACCGAGATATTCAGAGTTTCCAAAATCGCTCAAAATTGCTATCATTGCCTGCAATTAGTTTATTTTCTTTTAAAATATTTCTTTTTAAGTGCTATTAATTCAAAAAAATTAATAAATAGCGTATTTTTCTGCAGGCATATGGGGAAAAGCCTTTTTATAGTAATAGACGGCTTGGACGGCTCGGGCAAAAGCGAGATAGTAAAGATGCTTCATAATTACCTCTTCTCAAAAAGCAAAAAATACAGGATTTTGACAACAAGGGAGCCAACAAACGGCACTTATGGGACAAAGATAAGAAAGATTTTAGGTGAAGAAAAAGATCCGGACGTGAATGCCGAAAATCTGCTGGAACTGTTTACAAAAGATAGGGATGAGCATTTAAAAAACGTCATTTTGCCTTTTCTGGAAAAATCAAATGAGCACGAATTAAACATTGTCCTATGCGACCGCTATTACTATTCAACAATTGCTTTCCAGTGCACTCAAGGCCTGGATGTCAGAAAAGTAATAGAAAAAAACGAAAAATTCAGGAAGCCTGATATAGCATTAATCATGGATATAGAGCCTGAAATTGCCCTGGATAGGATAAAATACAGGGAAAAGGAGAAATTCGAGCAGATAGGATTTATGAAAAAATTAAGAAAGAATTTTTTAAAGCTTCCAAGTTTATTGAGCGATAATATTAAAATTGTTGATGCATCTAAGAGTCTGCATGAAGTGTTTGAAGAAATAAAAAAAGAAGTTGATAAGCTGCTTTAAGCTGCTTTCTTCATAGGCATTAACAGGTAACTGGAATTTATCGTCATAGTCGGCTCAAAATTATGGTATTTTGCCTTTGCTGTTTGCCTGATTATATCTCCTAAAAACCTTGCATCTTTGCCTACAACTACGCTTGAATGCACTGTTGTTTTTGGAAGGGTATATACAGGGCATATTGTCGGCGCTTTTGAGTGTCCGCCAAACAGCGCCTCAAAAGGCTCCATTAATGGGGTGTTGGTGCTCACATAAACAATCTTTTTTGGGTCTACATATTTTTCCATATCCCCCTTGTCACTATCTACACAATAAATCATGCTGATATTGTCATGACCATATTTTTTCACATGATCGCGTATATCATCGTGACCACTGCTGTAGGCTATTACAATAGGAGCTTTTCCTACTGTTTTCATGGAGTAATTCAAAAAATCATTTAATCTTCCATCTTTTCTCCTAATCCTTATTGTAGGGATTCCTGTATATCTTTCTATATGCTTCCCAGTTACCGGAAAGCTTCCTAATCCTGGAGCTAATATAGCTATCAAATCTGTATGTTTTGAGGCTTCCTGGATTTTTCTGTATGCGTCTTCCTCAGCCTCCACATCGAGATAACCTTTGACTATATTTGCAGTTTCCTTTACCCACAAGCCTATCTCAGAATCAAGAAAATGATCTTCGAGAACATCCTCCAGGTTCTTATCAAAAAATGATTCAAACTGTGACGCTTTTCCAGCACTTTTTACAGTATCAGAAATATCTTTGCCTTTTGCGCCTTTCTCTCTTGACCTTGCTCTTGCCTCTTTTAGGCTTATAACCTTGCCATCGTAAACTGGCTTATTTTCTTCGCCATTCTCATAATCTCTAGAACTAACACTCCATTTTTTCCCTTCGCCATCTTCAGCTTCTTCCCCAGAACTATAAGTATCTTTAACATCCTTTTCCTCATTTTCAGCTGAAGCCTTTTGGATTTCTTCCTTTTGGCTTTCAGCTTCGATTGTATTTGCTTCAGCAACAGCTTCAGCAGCGCCATCTTCACTCATTTTGACCCCTATCTTGTTTTAATATTGAGGTTACAGCATACTCTATCAGATGGCTCTTATTCCTGAATCTTCCAGTCTTAAGAGCATCCTCTAATTGAGAAACTGTTTCGCTGTCCATTGATATGCTTAGTTTTTGTTTCATTTTAATACTACTAAGTAGTAGGAAATACTACTATATAAATCTTTTGTTTTTTGACTACCAGAAAATGGTTATAGAAAGCCTGCAGAGGCAAAATTTTAGGTTTTTAAAGAAAAAGCGGACAATATTTATTTTCCATATTGAAATTATATGTAATTATTTTACTACTAGAAAAGCTTAAATAAGGTATAATCAATCTATGATAAATGCCTATAGAAAATCTAAACAGAAAATTAAGCGAAGTTCTTGAAAAATTGCATTATTTGGAGATGGTCATAAGGAACCTCAAGGAAAACCACGACTCTTATCTGGTTGATGTTGAGGGCATTGATGAAAAGCTGTTTGCCGAGATAGCCACCTATGAGATCCTGACAGAAGAGATGAAAAAGGCTTTTTTGGAGCTTCTGATGAGCGATGCCATGTCAATAGCAGCGAGAGCGGTGCAGCAGCCTGATTTTCATGAAAAGGCATTTGAAATGCTAAGTGGCATAGAAAGAATGCTGCACAGCCTTTACAAGCATGAGAAGATTGACATAGACAGAAGCGAGGTATTGAAAGGGCTGGCAACCAATGCAAATCAAGAGCTGACTAATATCAAAAACGAGATGGAAAAGCGGCTAAAAAAAGTTGAAAGTGATAGGAAGAATTTCTCAAGAACCCAAGACATTCATAGGATATCAAAATAATTTTATAGCAATTTTCTAATGCTTTTTTATAATGTTGTTATAGCCCTTGACTGCAATATGAAAATTTCTTTGTTTTTAACCGCGAATTCTATGTCCTGCGGCTTTTTGTACAATTTCTCAATTTTAGCCCCGATTTTGGCAATTTTCACAATTATACCTTCATCGATATCCTCTGTTACCTGCCTGTTTTTTATTTCAAAATTTTTCCTGCCGATAAAATAGCTGTTTGGAGTCACTTTCCCTGAAACCAGTTTTTCCCCAATTCCAAGTGTTGCCTCAACCAGAATGTCCTTTTTATAGATAGGGTCTACAGTGAACATAACTCCTGCAAAATCCGGCTTAATCATTTCCTGTACTACTACTGCTATTCCAAACAAATTGAAATGCATTATCTCAAGAGTTTCTTTTATTATACCCTTGATAAAGCTAATATCCAGAGAGTTCTTGACAAGGCTTACATGAGTTGCTCCAGGCACCTTGAAAACTGGCCTTTTTGTCCTGCCACCATAGCCTTCGCCATATCTCAGTAAAAGTTTGTCATAGGCAGGAGCAAGATTGTCTTTTTCTCCATTTATGTAGAAAACTCTTTTTGGATCCATTAATTCCTCTACCTTGCCCTTGTCAGAGCCTATCCCGTAAAACGCACTTACAATATTATTATCTCCGAATTCCTTCAGATAATTGAAAAAGTACTTCTCTCCATCGCTGTATCCTATTACTATCGGGCATATTCCTGTCTTTTCAGCCGCAAGCATCAATGAATTATGGATGACTTCAGGATCTCTTGAATCAACCCTTATAGTCTTTATTCCAGAATGTTTTTCTATATCATCTGCATCAAAAGGGTACTTTCCCAGTCCAGGCAGGAATATTATCGACAGTTTGTCGTATCCCAATTTTTTTGAAACCGGACTGAATATTTTTGTGCCTTTTTCCCTAAGCTTTGAGCCCTGCCCTATGTTTTTCTCTTTCCTGTAGAATATCGCCCTTGAGGTATAAAGCGAGGCCCAGCATTTCCTTATATGCTCAACAATTTTATTTTTTTTGATGAAAAGGTAAGTGTCCTGCTGGCCTGCAAAGCTTGCTTTTGGCAGGTCTTCTGCAGTTGCGCTGCTCCTCACTGCAAAATTATCAGCCTTGATTTTTTTTAATTGGTCTTCTATTTCTTTTATTAAATTTTTATTTATTTTTCCTTTTAATATCAAATCTCTGATTTTTTTGGAATTTGCATCCAAATTTTTAGTGTTTTTGCAGTTAATTCCCATGATTATTGATCCTATTTTTTTATTTAATTTGTTCTCATCTAAAAATCCGTAATAAGCTTTTGTAGTTGCCGTAAATCCGTCTGGAACGTTAAATCCGCTGTTGAATAATATGCCCAGATTTACTGCTTTGCCTCCTACAGTTTTTATGTCGTTTTTTTTCGTTTCCCTGAATGTAAGTATGTCTTTTGGCATTTTTGATCACTTTTCAAGCAATATCACAACACCATGATTTGCCTTTACTTCGACTAAATTGCCATTCTTAAGCTGTTTTGTCGCTGTTTTGGTTCCTATGATGCAGGGTATTCCAAGCTCCCTTGCAACTATTGCGGCATGGCTCGTAATGCCGCCCTCGTCTGTCACAATCGCTGCTGCTTTTTTTATTGCAGGAAGGTATTCGGGCCTTGTCATTGATGCAACAAGAACTTCGCCATTCCTGAAATTTACAATATCCCCATGGCTTTTGCAGACCCTTACTTTTCCTGCTGCAGAGCCCTGGGAAGCGCACATCCCGCTGAGCTCCTTAAATTCCTCTTTCTTGTATTTTTTAAGTAAATTAAGGTATTGTCTGTATTTGTTTCCTGTTAGAACCTCAGTAACGAGTACTTTTGCATTTCCTTCCGCAATAATTATACATCCTTTCTTCCTGTTTTCCAGAAATTTGTTATCTATTTTAGATAAATCTTTCTCTCTCACTTCATAAGGAAGAAGGTATCTGACAAATTCTTCCTTAAGGCTGTGCCTTTTTCCTATCTCAACCAGCAATAAATCAAGGTAATGGATTGTTTTGAGAATATGCATTTTCCTGTCATCCTGCCATGCTCCAATCTGGTTGGATATTTCTATCAAGTCCCTTAATTCTTCTGGAAAGTTTAATTTTTTAAGCATAGACTTCTTTTCTTTCAGACTGTTTTTTAATTTTCCCTCTTGTCTTGAAATTAATTTTTTTGCATACATTCCTTTTTTCAGCATTATTTTCAGCTCGGAAACAAAGTTATTAAGCGTTAAGATTTTGGAGCCAGCATAAAAGTTTTTTATCCAGTAGTATTTTTGCCTGTGGCTTTCAAGCATAGAATAAAATTTTTTAAAATCTTTTAATCTTGATAAGATAATTTCTGCATTTTCGCTTTTGAAAATCCCGGATAGTTTTTTGTTGTTCTGTATCTCAGCTAAAATCCGCAATAAATCCCTGCCTTCTTCCAGCATAAATGAGGATTTATCAGGCATTGTTACAATATTAAAAACCTCGCTGGGCTTTTTATTTGTTTTTTTCTTAAGAAGATGCTCTTCAATGCCTTTCTTTATCTTAAAATCGTATGTCAGCGCAAAGCCCTCTATTATATGGGATCTGTCAAGCAATTGACTATAATAATTCGATGTCTGCTGGTACAATTCAATCAGTTTTCCTGTCAGCTCATTTTCCACATTAATTGTATCAAGATAATTAAAGAATTTGAATATTTTTTTAAAATCGCTATTGTCTTTTTTTATAAGTGATTTTATATAGTTTCTGTTTTTTTTGAAATTATCTACTATATTCTCCCCAATCTTTCTTAAATCATCAACACCATAATGGTACTCGTTATAGTCATTCTTGAAGGCGTGAATCATTGCGCTGTAGCCATAGCCTACTTTCCTATTGCAGCCGACCATTCCTGAAGTCATCCCGAAAAAAATTAAATTTGGTGTGCAGTTAAATCCCTGTATGTACCATTTCCTTTTCGCGAGATGCTCGAATTTCTTTGCCTTGTTCATCTTAAAGATTCTTGTTTGCCATAAAAGCGCATAGCATAACAGTGTTTGCAATGTCTTCTGGCTTAAAAGTCCTTCCAAGGTCATTTACAGGCTTCCTGAATCCCATATTTAGAGGCCCAATATACTGCACATCCCCAAATTCCATCCATAATTTAAGGCCGATATTAGCAGAAGTTAAATCTGGAAATACTAGGCAGTTAGCATCGCCTTTAACAGGGCTTTCAGGGCATTTTCTCATAAATCCTTCCTTCAAAATAGCGGCATCAAGCTGCAGTTCACCATCTATAATCAAGTCAGGCTTTTTTTCCTTGGCTATTTTTACTGCATCCCTGATTCTTTTCAGGCTTGGATGCTCTCCGGAGCCTTTTGTTGAGTAGGAAAGCATTGCAACTTTTGGCTTCATTCCTAAAGCCTCTGCTGCCATTGCTGTATTTACTGCAATGTCTGCAAGCTGCTCTGAAGTAGGTTCTATATTTATGTCAGCATCGGCGCAAAGGAAAACCTTATTGAACTTTTTGTCAAGCATTATGCTTACTCCGGCAACGGTGCTTACTCCCTCTTTTGTCCTTATTACCTGCAAAGCTGGCCTTATCAATGAGGCAGTAGGATAAACGCATGTCCCCGTCATGGCATCGGCTTTTCCTCCATAAAGCAGCATTATTCCAAAATAGAATTGGTCATTGAGAAGCTTTTTAGCCTCTTCCAGTGTCAGGCCTTTATTTTTTCTCAATTCATACAACAAGCCTGCAAGCCTATCTTTTTCTTTGGAAGTAGAAGGCGTTATTATCTCGGTATTTCCCAAATCAAGATTTAATTTTTTGATGCTTGCCTCTATTTTCTTAATATTTTCTCCTATTAATATCGGCACTGCTATTTTCTCCTTTAGGATGATGTCTGCTGCTTTTACAACCCGTTCATCATCCGCCTCCGGAATTATGACTCGAGCCTTTTTTTGCCTTGCAGTTTCCAGCAGAAATTTTTTTATATCAACCATAGGATCTCCATACTATGCTAAGGAATATGGCCCTTTTAAAAATTTTCTGTATTATTAACAATAACTTAGCCCAGTATCTTAATAGTTCCGTGATTTGCATTTACTTCCACAAAATCCCCATCCTTTAGCATCAAGAGAAGATGCTTTATGCCGACAATACATGGCTTCTTAAGTTCCCTTGAAACAATAGCGGCGTGAGATGTAATCCCGCCAGTTTCTGTAAGTATGGCTTTTGCCTTGCTCATTATAGGAAGATAGTTTACATTAGTATACGGTGCCACTAAAATATCCCCATCCTTAAACTTATGGATATGGCTTATATTGAGGATTATGCTTACCCTGCCTTTAACATTCCCGGGCGAAGCAGGCAGCCCTTTCAGCTCTTTTGCCTCGCCCTGTGAAGAAACCAGAATAAAGTAATCATCTGGAGCGTTTGAAATTGCCTCATTTTCTATAAGATACGCCCAGCGTCTATTTCTTTTTTCTATATCTTGTATGCTATACCCCTTTAGATAATGAATAATTTCATCAGGAGACAATTGGCATATATTTTTTAGTTTAGAAATTGATATACGCCCTAACTTATATTCCATTACCTTCCTTATATAAACATTAACTTTATTGAGAACTTCTTTCTTTCTCTCATTGTAAAGGAAAAGCAGCTCCTGTATCATATTCACTTTCTGCAAAAGCTCTTTCGGCAGTTCTTTGTTAAGTCTTTTAATTTTGCTGATTCTCTCCAATGAGCCATTTAAATGCTGTTGTAAGCTTTTCCTATCCCGCCGGAATTCATTCATCTTCTTTTTCACATAATTTTCATCAATAATATGCCCTAAATAATCATGTATCAGCCAATAAAACTCGTCTGCAATTTCTTTTTGGGCTTTTTTATTCTCCAATGCCCCTGAAATCTCAAATAAAAACTTTTCATAATTTGTTTTTCGAACTGAAGAAATGGAATAATGAAAAATCTCTTCCTTTTTATCATTTGGCAGATTTAATTTATCATATATTTCTTTTCTTAATTTATCAGTCAGATAGACCTGAAATAAAAACCCTGGGCCATCGACAATTTGCGCATAACTTGAAATCAAGCTGAATAGCTGCCTTAATTTCATTTCTCCGTTCTTGTTTAGCCGCTTACCTATAAAAAGCTGACTTATGGGAGTTTTGATCGTTTGAAGTAAAATAAGGGATACTTCTTTTTCCTTTTCTCTGATTTTTTGGATATATTTGGGGCGAGAAAAAATATAATCAAAGACTTTTATGGCAGTTTTCTCCAGTTTCCTGTCAAAAAACCAGTGTTTGGAGCCATCTATGATTATTACAATGACTTTAGCTGGCTTAATGCCCAAACCTATCAGTTTCTCGAATTTCCCGCTGAATATTTTTCCCACTAAACAACTCGGAAAAAACGGAGTTGTTGATGTTTTATATACCAGATGATATTGCTCAGGGTTCATTTTATCTTCCTCACAATTCCCTTGTCTGTATCCACTTCAATAAGCATGCCATTTTTCAATGATTTTGTGGCGATTTTTGCCCCTACAATGCAGGGTATGCCCAGCTCTCTTGAAACAATAGCTGCATGACTAGTCATGCCCCCTTCGTCTGTGATAACAGCGGCAGCTTTTCTCATGGCAACAACAAAATCCGGGGATGTCATTGGAGCGACTAAAATTTCGCCTTTTTTCATTTTGTTTACGTTCCTTGGAGTAAGCAATATCCTGACTTTACCTTTCACGGATTTTTTGCCAAAGCTCACTACCATTCCTTTTATTGAATCTGTGTCCTTGTTTACTTCCTTCTTTAGAAATGGATTTACTTTCTTCATTATTTTTTCTCCTGTTTCAAAAACTAAACTTCTCTTATGATAATGGAATAAGCACTTTCTTTTTCTTTGATTTATTATTGAAGTATTTACTTTTTTACCATCTTTCATCAACTTTGCAAGGTCATCTCCAGAATAGTACTTTAAGTCAAGAAACCTTACCTTCTTTCTCCAGGAAATCTGCCTGAGGAACAGGTCGATATAATGGTTTGAGGTGAATATCTGCTCTTTTCTTGCATCCTGCCACCATATGGAATAGCTTAGTCTTTTTGCTATTTTCATTATATCTTTATCCAGATTATAATCTCTTGAAATTAACATTTTTTGCTTTAAAGTTTTCGCAGGGATTTCCATTATTTTCTTTATTTTAATCTTAGCCTCGCTGCTTTTGATCTTCTTTAACTGTTTCCTAAAGTAATTGTGGCCTAGTATTTTCTGCTCAAAATAGCTGTTGTTAATCCAGAAATATTCCCTGCAGTGGGAGTTAAGCAGCTGATTGAAGATTTTTTTATTTTTTGACATTTCTTTGATTTTCAGCAGATTTAATTCTTCTTTCTGGTAAAAGGAATAATCTTCCGGGGCAGTTAATTTCTCAAACAATCTTAAAAATTCTGCTTCATTTTCGATAATTTTATGCAATTCTTCCTTTAGTATCTGCTCCCCTCCCCAGTTTGAAAGCTCAGGAACAAGGCCGACTGTCCAGAATTTCAGATATAGGGAGTTCCATTTCTGGAACATGGCATTGAACTGCTTTTCACTTAGTGAATCCAGGTGTTTTTTTGTTATAGTTTTCTCGATATCTCTAAGCTCCTTTCTTGCAGCCTTATAGTCTGTTTCCAGCTTTTTCAGGTTTTTGTCATCCATAATCCATTTCGTAAATGATTTCTTTCCGGCATTCCGCAAATCTGTGTAGTCTGCTATTAAGGTCATCTTTGTTTTTGAGAAATAAAAAAGAAATTCCGGCCAATGATAAGTATATTTTGGCTTTTGGTACATTATCACGATGAAATAGGAGGTGTATATCGGCCTTCCGTCAATAGGGCCCCATACGAACAATTCTTTATCTGGGCTTATCATTTTATCTTCCTTATAATCCCCTCTTTTACATTAACCTCTACCAGGTCTCCATTCCTCAGGGCTTTGGTGGCAACTTTTGTGCCTATAATGCAAGGTATGCCTAATTCCCTGCTTACAATTGCGGCATGTGAGGTTATTCCTCCTTCATTCGTTATTATTGCTTTCGCCTTCCTCATCAAAGGCACAAATTCGGGCCTCGTCATAGAGGTTACAAGTATCTCATCCTTGTTGAATTTTTCCTTATGCGGGTTATTTACAATTCTTACATTGCCTATTACATTCCCATTGCCCATGGATGCAACAATTCCGTTCAATTCCTCTTCCGAGCTTGATTGCAGTGACTCTGCAATAAACATAATATTTTCTGCTTTTTTCCCCTTGAGCAAAAGTTCCCCATCCCGATAAACCGCAAGTATGCAGCCTTTTGTCCTGCTTTTTGCCTCATTTATGTAGAAGTTTTTTTCTTTATAGAAAATATGCTTTATGTCATCAGGAAAAAGCTCTTCCACATATTTCAGCGGGATTTTTGACCTTTTGGATATTTCCTTTTGAAGAAAAAACAAGTAATGGGTCGTTACAAGCATATTCTTCTTTCTTTGGTCCTGCAGCCATACAAGCTTGGAAAGCAACTCAAATAATGCCTTGTATTTTTTTGCCAAGCTTAGTTTTTTAATTAGGGCATTTTTCTTTTTTATTAAATTTTTAATGCTTGATTGTAATTTTCCCAGTTCCTCTTTTATTGCATTAATGCCCCTGTCTTTTGTTTCCTCTTTAACATGAATAAGAAAATCATTTGGAGATATAATTTCAGTCCTCTCGTAGTTGTTTCTTATCCAAAAATATTTTCTTGAATGCTCATTGAGCATTTTTGTGAAATCCTTTTCCTTATCATAATAAGCAATGCACAGCTTAAGAAAGCCTATTCTCTCTTCCTCTATAAATGACCTTCCAATAGGTGATGATAATATTAAAATGTAATCGTGCGCCATGCTTAAGTTTATGTTGAAATATTTTGAAAACTCCGGCGCAACCTTGGCATCAACATAAATGCCAGTTCCCTCTGCGCAGAGCGGTATAGAAAACTCTTTGATGTATAGTTCATTTAGTTTCAGATACATTCTTATCAAAGAATTATTGGAAATTTTGCTAAGAGCCGATTTTTCTATTTTTTGGCAATAATCTGTCAACGCTTTGCTGTAAGCCTTCCAAAGATTTATTCTTTTTTGGAAGTATTTTCTATCTTTCAAGTGTTTTTTATACAAAAAATCGGCAATTTCTATGCTTTCCTTTTCCATAAGAAGCTGGAGTGTATACCTTTTTTTGCATGGGAATATTCCAATAGAATACCCTTTAAGGTATCTGTTCATTTCTATAAAACCTTTGATGGGAGGGTACACTGTTGACAAAACGCACGGGCCTTCGACAATCCACCATTTCTCATTTCTGAGCAGGTTAATTATTTTTTCATAGTTCATTTTCTCAGTATTCTTATAACGCCATTATTTGCATCAACTTCTACAAGGTCTCCATCTTTTAATATAGAGGTAATGTGGCTTACTCCGACAATGCAAGGCACTTTCAGTTCCCTGGAGATTATGGCTGCGTGGCTTGTAATGCCGCCTTCCTCAGTCACTACAGCAGCCGCCTTTTTCATTATAGGAACAAACTCAGGCCTTGTGGCTTCCGAAACAAGTATTTCTCCTTTATTGAATTTTTTGAAATCCTTCTGCCCCATAACAATTTTGACAATGCCTTTAGATTTACCCTTTGATGCTATAACTCCTTTCAGTATTTCTTTGCTATCTTTCCTTATTTTTTTTATTGCTATGCCTTCAAGATAAAAGACCTTATTATTTACCCAACCCATTGAGACATTTTTTCTTTTCAAAAGCTTTTTCTCAAGCTTTTTTGGGTTTTTCATAAAATCCTTAAATTCAAACCAGAACATCCTTAGGAGAATGTCCTTTTTATTCTGTAGGCTCTTTCTTCTCAAGCCTTCTTCAAGGAACCTTATCAGTATAAACTGCCCTGTCTGATTCAGCCTTTTCCTTAAATCGCGCAATGGCAGGGATTTTGCAAGTATTTTAAGGATTATTTTTTCCTCTTCATTTAATTTTGTGATAAATTGTGAAATTTCAATCTTGGGGATTGTTTTATGTTTTCTTTTATTAATATGCAAATACTCCATGTCCTTTTTTATTGCATTCTTGTTAAGGAATTTTGAATCATGATAATTGGACTTTATATAAAAAAAATTGTTTATTATTTTATTGCACATAGGTATATTATTATTCATGGAAAGTCTTCTTAGGCTATCTTCATACTCTATCATATAGCTTTTATAGCCCTTGTTTTCGCTATCAATATAGGAAAAAATGAAGCTTTCTGCCTTTTTGTTTACCGGACTTAATTCCGACATTAATTTCTCGGCAAGGTGGGATTCATAAATATAAGTTACAGCCCCGACTCCGAAATAATGCACATAATCCTTGATGAATTTTCCATACAAGTCCAAAAACCTTTTATCGGATAATTGTTTGAGATTCTTCATTCTAATCTTCCAAAAATAATCCAGCTTTCTTATCCCATTATCAACATCTTTTCTTACCTTTTTGAAGAAATCGAATGACAGATTTTTATTTAAAATCAAATTAACAAGCTTTTGACTCTCTTCAGCAAACAAATCTGAGCGTATATATTCCTCAGCATGCTTGTTATTTCTTAAAACTAACCCCCAGTCCATTATATATACAGGAAAAAGGGACTTTGTTTTTTTTACTACTTCTATAGTGAGGGATGCTCCGAAAATAGAGGCTTCGAAGCCGCTAAGCTTGTCCATCTCTGCTAGGTATTTCATTTTTAGAGAAATTGATTTAGTTCATTCCTTATATTTTATGATTTCAATGTCTTTCTTCAGTTTCATATCCTCTGGAGTTAATTTCTTTATAGGCTTTGCAGGTATTCCTCCAACAAACATATTATCCTCAACATCACTGCTTACAAAGCATATGGCTCCTGTTATTGCATTTTCCCCTATTGTCACGCCTCTTCTTATTATAGTGTAGCCTGAAATCATCGCATTTTTCCTGATTATAGTCCTGCCAAGAGAAAATGATTCGCGAAGAAATTC
>Ga0209541_10000896_pt1 | contig 59245 bp, 60 predicted proteins | sample RifCSPlowO2_01_FD_184027 | JGI IMG/M metagenome (GOLD analysis project Ga0209541, IMG submission 184027) | Groundwater microbial communities from Rifle, Colorado - Rifle CSP2_plank lowO2_0.1 (SPAdes) (version 2) | ecosystem: Environmental > Aquatic > Deep subsurface > Groundwater | place... | reverse complement strand
TGGTATCGGAGCAAAAAAAATTATCGACTCGCTTAATGGTTTAGCAATTTCGAAAAACTTGTTTCTCGTTTCCTGTTTCTTGTTACTAATGGTTTTGATGCTGCCTCCTACTCTTAGCAGAGCATACAAACCGATAGAACGCTTTGCGACAGTTCCTGAAGCGGGAGAAGCTTTGGCTCGTGTTAGCGATCCTGAGGATTTGGTAATCGGCATAATGGACAGCGGCCCAACTCTCATTTATTATTCAGACAGGGTTGGATGGCATTTCGGTCTTGATAGAGAAAGACAACTTGATGAGGAAAAATTTTATACTGGGAAGAGAAAACAGATATCTTCTCCTATTGTGGATTTGGACAATTATGTAAAACAGGGAGCTAAATATTTGGCTATTGCAAATGTTGATCAATTTAATAACAGTCAATCTTTCAAGGAATATGTTATTAGTAACTATAAACTAATAAGTGGCCCTGATAAATATTTGATCTTCGACTTGGCAAACTGATTTTAGGAAAAAAGAAACCAGGAAAAATAATTTATTCCGGCTTGATAAAAAGTCGTTATAATTATAAGATGTATATAATTCGGATTTAAAATGTCACGGAATATTTTATTCGGTCGCATCTTTGATATTGTGTTTATTCTTACGATACTTTATCTAGTTGCGATTAAAAATACATATGCTTATCTTGACCCTGGTTCCGGGAGTTATCTTCTTCAAATGATTGCAGCAGGATTGCTTTCTAGCATTTTCGTCATAAAAAAATTTTGGAGAAATATCAAAGAGTTTGTTTCTTCTTTGTTAAGGGCGACCAGTGGCAAAAAGAATCGATAATTCCTCATTTCGAGATCCGGACGGATTTGTTTTCAGGTATCAAAATATCATTTACCGTCAAGTTAATATTTCTTGTAAAGAAAACTATAACCTTTTAATTAATTCCGGACTTTATAGAAAACTACAAAAAACCAATTTATTAATTCGTCATAGAGAGGTACGCGACTTTAAAGTTCGAAACTCCAATACATATAAAATCTTAAAACCTGAACTTGTACCATTTATTTCTTATCCATACGAATGGTGTTTTAGCCAACTTAAAGACGCTGCGCTTGCTACAATCAAAATTCAGAAACTAGCACTTGAACACGAAATGATACTTAAAGATGCAAGTTCTTATAATATTCAATTTATTTCAGGAAAGCCTCTATTGATAGATACACTTTCATTCGAAAAATACGAAGCAGGGAAACCGTGGATTGCATATAGGCAATTTTGCCAGCATTTTCTTGCCCCTTTGCTTTTGGCAAGTTTTGTGGATGTTAGGCTTATTAATCTGCTTCGTTTTTATATTGATGGAATTCCTTTGGACTTAACATCTAAATTACTTCCCAAATTTACGTATCTGTCTCCCTCTTTGCTTTTCCATGTTCATTTGCACGCCAAAGCACAAACTCGACTAAATCAAAAAGGTAAAAAGTCAAAAGTTATCGGGAAATTCGGAAGGAGTGCTTTGTATGAGCTTATTGAAAGTCTAGAAAACATTGTTTTGAAACTTTCTCTAAAAAAGAAAGATAGCACATGGGTTAACTACTACAAAGATGATAGTTATTCAGGCGTTGCATTTAACCACAAAGTTAGGATAGTTGAAAAAATTTTAAATGAAGTTAAACCTAAAATAATATGGGATCTTGGAGCAAACACTGGAGTTTTTAGTTTTTTAGCCAGCCGCAAAAAAATTGAGACAATTGCTTTTGATAACGATCCTGTATCGGTGGAGAAAAGCTATATTGAAATGAAAAAAAGAGGCGATACACACTTTCTGCCTTTAGTCTCTGACTTGACAAATCCTAGTCCTTCCCAGGGCTTCGCAAACGAGGAGCGAATGTCGCTTATAGAAAGGGGGCCGGCGGATATTGTTTTTGCATTGGCTTTAGTCCACCACCTGTCAATTGCCGCTAACATTCCTTTTAAAATTCTTGCGAAGTTTTTAAGCAAAATATCCACTCGGTTAATAATAGAATTTGTTCCAAAAACGGATAAAAAGGTGCAACTGATGCTGTCTTTGCGAAAAGATGTATTTGACAAATATAATCAGGATAATTTTGAGAAGCAATTTTCTAAATACTTTACGATTGAGAGGAAGACTAAAATTACGAACTCACAGCGTTTAATTTATGTAATGAGAAAAAGATGAAATTATTAACAATAATTGACATCGATTTTATTTTGCCATATTTAGTTGCTTTATTTCCTCTTGTACACCTTGCTGCAGTTAATATTGCCGAAATTCAATTGATAACTACACTTAGGACCTTTCCCATTATTTTAATTTTTGTTTTTTTTGCAAATTTATTGATGAGATTTTTCATTAAAGAAAAAAGTAAAGCTTCCCTTGTACTCTCGCTTTTGATTATTGTCAGTTTCTCGTTTGGTCACTTGGTCAGTTTTATTAATAAATTTGTGTTAATTGGGGACAGATATATTTTTATTGCCGTTTTCTTATTATGTTCTGTTTTGATTTGGAAAATACTAAAGATTAAAAAAAATCCATCTTATGTAGCAAAATACGTTGCTTTACCTTTTGTAATACTAATCCTTATATCTATATTGAGAATGGTCGTTTATTCTGTCAGCTTTTCCTCAAAAGTTGAGGATTACTCTGAAAATATAACACCTTTTGTAAGTAAGAAAGAGAATCACCCTGATATTTATTATATTATCCTCGATGGTTATGCACGCGATGATGTTTTAGAAGAATTATTCGGTTATAAAAACCATTTTCTAACTGACTATTTAAAGGCTAAAGGTTTTTATATAGCAGAGAAAAGCAAAGCAAATTACCTTTTTTCATTTGGCTCAGATTCAAGTTCTCTCAACTACGATTATTTGGACAATTTGATAAAAAATTTTGATATCAACAATGTTGACTCAACAATTTGGAATTCACTAATTCAAAACAGTCGAACAGCTCTAAAGCTTAAAAGCCTTGGGTATTCTTACTATACAATCAGGTCTGAATTTAGTCCTCTGCAACAGAATCCAGTTGCAAATGTTCACTTTGGAGAGAAAGTTACTTTAAATAGTTTTGAAATTTCCTTTATTAATAATTGTCTACTCAAATATGTACTAAATTTGTTTTTTGATTTTACAAAATCTCATAAAAACGAGGTACTCTTTTCTTTTGAGGCTCTTAATGAGATAAGCTATGATCAAACGCCAACTTTTACATATGCTCATATTGTTTCCCCTCATGCACCATTCATATTCGATAGTGAAGGAAATTATACTGGAAAAGGGAAAGAACTATCATTTGTAGAAAATCCTCTTAAAGAAGGCAAAAGTATTGAAGAGTACAGAGAAATGTACTTGAATCAACTAATATTTATCGATAAAAAAACTGTTGAAACGATTGATTCAATTTTAACTAACTCCCCAACTCCTCCTATAATAATTCTTCAAAGTGATCATGGTTCAATCACAGAACGCCATTTTCAAAAAGACTGGACCGAGTTAGCTTTAAAAGAACGATCCGGCATATTAAACGCTTATTATTTGCCTGCTTGCAACAGCGAGCCTTATCCAACTATTACTCCCATAAATACTTTCAGATTAATATTTCGTTCTTGTTTCGGTGAGAACTTAGAATTTTTGGAAGACAAAACTATTGTCGATTTTCCAAATAATCAAATTTAAGTCTTTCTTCTTATACTACTTTTAAAAAGCATATTTATTAGGACGATTGAACAAAGTGAGAGGTTTAAGAGAATGAAAGATAAATAGCCTATTGTGCTGAAAATTCTATAAGGTAATATCTTGTCAATTAGTTGATTAAACGTTGGTAGTTGAGAAAAATACTCATTGTTTAGCGGTGTAAATAGTCCCAATTGAACATGATTTGCAAGCAACATAAATGACGCGGCCAGTAGAGCTTGAGCCGTTATGAACAGGTAAATTGTTTTTGCCTTCCTTAGCCAGAGTATTACAAGTGGAAAGGCCCACAATAGGTAATGAAAAACTACGAGCGGAGCTAGTGTGATGACGAAGATGATAGCTACCAAAGAAGCAGACAATGTTGTCTGCCATTTGTCTTTTGTTTTAACAATAGCTGCAATAAAAAGAGTAATAAATAACGAAATTCCCAGTACTATTAGATGCAAGTACCGTGAGATAAGCGGCCAGCCCGATAGAGGTTCCTTTGATTGAAAGTATGCTTTGGGAAATAACGAATAAATAGAAAGTCTTGGATCGGTGATAAGTACTGGAATTAGCGAGACTGCGTAAGGTACAAGCCCCACAAATATCATCTTCAACTTTTCGCCAACTGTTTTTCCATAAACAAGAGAGACTATCAATATGAATAGCAGCGAGTAATTTTTGAAAGCGGCGGCAATGCCAAATGCAATCAAGGCTGTATAAGGATTTTTCCTTAACAGGAAAAAAGCCAGTAAGACAAAAAATGAGGGAATAATATCGTATTGACCATGCATATATGTGGAATAAATGACAATTGGGGCAAAAAGCCAAGCTAAAATTACCTCAGGTTTGAGATATCTAGACTTTATGAACTTAAACAAAATAATCAAACTTGCCAAATCTGCGATAAGATAGGGAATTTTGGCAAGAAATAGATCGCGGAACAAAAACGCGTTTTTTACTTGCATAAGATAATCTTTAGTGTAAGCAATCTGGGTTCTTTCTATATAAAACTGGTAAAGATTCGTCATCCAATTTGAGAAGGAATTCGAAATGAGTTGATAGGGAAGTTGAAATAGAGCAAATGAATAGTAAGTGAGGGGTGTATAGTACGAGAGGCGGGTTTGAGGAAAGTTTTTTTCTAGATATGAAAATATTTCAAAAACCCCTTGAGAGAAGAATAAGTTTGGAAACATATTTATAAAGAACAGGTCAGAATGCACTGAGATGGGCATTAAAATTAGTCTGATTGCGATGGCAAACAGACTCAAAACTATGATTTTTGTAGATATTTTAGAGTGCACCGATAGCATGGTAGATGAAACTTAAATTCTGACATTTTTCTTTTCCAAAAAAGTTTTTGCAGTCAAAAATAACCGGGGTCCTCATTATTTTTTTGATCTTTAGGAGGTTCAGGTTTTTAAATTGATCATGTTTTACTGCCAGAACAAGGCAGTCTGCCCCTTTGGCTTTTTTATACAAATCGCCGCTACACTCCTCTATATACGGATCGTGTATGGCTATTTTTTTAACTCCTTGCTTTTTAAAATTATCAACTAAACTTTGAGATGGAGAATTTCTTGTATCCTCGCAATTTTCAATATACGAGTAACCAAGGATTAATACTTTAGGGTTTTTGACGGAACTTTCTCTGAGGATTTTAGCAATTCTTTTAGCACAATAGGCGGGCATTGAATCATTGACTCTTCTGGCTTGGGCAATAAGGCTATTTTTTGTATGATTGTTTGATGATAATAATAACCAAGGATCTTTTGGTAGACAATGGCCTCCTACTCCAATGCCGGGCTGCAGCATTTCAGTGTACCCATATCTTTTGTTTATAAGTCTTGCGACCTCCCATGCGCTCGATCCAAGACTGTCGCAAATTTTGCTGATTTCATTTGCAAAAGCGATTTTTACGTCTCTCAGCGCATTTTCTGTCGTTTTGACTATCTCTGCCGTTACAATATCAACTGCATCTACCTCTCCTTTTGTAATTAGTTTGTAAATAGATATAACTAGATTGTTTATCTTTGTACTTGAGGTTCCTAAGACTCTTGGAAAAGTAGTTAGATCTTTAAAAATGTCCTGGTTGGGTCTGATTCTTTCCGAGCAAACAGCAATATAAAAATCCTTGTTTATTTTAAGGTTTGATGATTTTTCAAGAGCGGGAATTGCAATTTCCTGTGTTGTTTTGGGGGCAAGAGTGGATTCGATAATAATGATAGAATTTTTCTTTAGATGTTTTGCTAATTTTTCACAAACTTGCGAAATATTGGTATTGTCAGGTTTCCTATTCTTTTGAATTGGCGTATCAACTGAGATGAAGATTAAATCAGCATCTTTGAGATCTTTGAAGTTATTGCTAATTGTGTGTTTTTTGTTTTTTGTGTAACTTTTCAACAAAATTTGCGCAGTTTTGTTGTTTTTTAAAAAGTCGAGTTTATTGGATGTTAATTTTGCGACTTTCTTTTTATTCTTATCGATGCCTATTGTTCTAAAACCTAATTTTGAAAGATAAAGAAGTAAAGGCAATCCAACATATCCGAGACCAACCACAGCACAAACTAGAGTCCTTTTTTTAAGTTTTTCTTCAAGCTCTATCATCGGGTCTTTAAAAATTTTGTAATCGCCTGGACAATTTTTTGGCCGGCCTGACCATTACCAAAGGACTGCGGATGCCTTTTGGGTAGTTTTAAATTATTAACAAGATACGCTAATGGTTTTTTATCTGGGAAAAAAAGCTGGTTGTATCCGCTAGTTACAGTTTCTGGCCACTCAGTGCTATCCCTGAGTGTTATGCAGGGTTTTTTAAGGAAGTAAGACTCTTTCTGAATACCTCCTGAATCAGTGATAATTGCTCTGGAATAATTTTGAAGGGAAAGACTCTGCGTATAGGTTACGGGCTCAATAATTTTAATATTTTTGATCAAAGTTTTGAGATTATATTTATCGATCATTTTTTTAGTTCTCGGGTGAAGAGGAAGAACGATTGGCAGATCTAGTTTTTGCAACTCTTTTAAGATTCTTTCGAATCTTTTTTTATCGTCTGTATTTTCAGCCCTGTGAATTGTAACAAAATAATATTGATTTTTCGCTAAGTTTTTTTTTGTCAGATGACTCTCTTTTATTTTTTTGACGACTTTTAGAAAAACATCGTAGGTAACATCTCCGCAAAAAAAAGCTTTATCCCCTAAATTTTCTTTTTTTAGGAGCATTTGGGCGTTAATGGTCGGAGTAAGCAAAAGATCTGAAACTTGATCTGTTACTACTCTGTTTACTTCTTCTGGAACTTTTTTATCAAAACACCTAATACCTGCTTCTACGTGGGCAATTGGAATATGTAGCTTTACGGCTGCGAGTGCTGCGGCCAAGGTGGAGTTCATATCTCCATAGACAATTACAAAATCTGGCTTTTGTTCAATAAAATACTTTTCGCAGCCTGTTAATATTCTACCGGTCTGTCTTGCCTGTGTATCAGATCCTACATTTAGATTTTTATTGGGGTTGGGTATTTTTAACTCTTTGAAAAATTTTTGTGATAGGGATAGGTCGTAATGTTGGCCAGTGTGCAAAATTAAATGGTTAAATTTGCCAGAAACTTGAGTGTGAACTGCTGATAGTTTAATCAAGTTTGGACGTCCGCCCACAACGGATATGACTTTCATTATTTTAAAAAATATGCGGACAGGAACTTGTATTTTAAAATAAACACACCTTGACGCTTAATGTATTTGAAAACCTTCATTTTGCTTTTCCCCTGCCTTTTCGTCCAGTCAATTTTTACCGGTATGCTTACAATTTTTGCGTTTATCTTATCCATTTTGACCAAGAGTTCAGCAGCAGATGAGAATCCTTGTTCAGTTATTAATTGTTTGCCAAATCGCTTTCTTGCACGCCTTAAGCTTTCTGTTTTATATGCTCTGAAAAAATTTCCGTATGAGGAGGCTCCCTTAACATTAAAAATAATGTTTAAAAATGTTTGGTACCCCCAGCTTAGGAATATGCGTCTTACAGACACTCCAATAAATTGTCCTCCCTTTTCGAATGGCGATGCAACGACAACGTCGCAGCTTTTTAAAAGCGTAACCATCTTTTTAACAGCAGACAGATCACTTGTATTATCTGCTTCAATTGTTACCAATACATCATTTTTTTTACACTTTTTTAATACATACTCAATACCGGTTTTAAAAGCGTAGCCAGGCCCCCTATTATTTCGATATCCCAGAGCAATTAGCGGATATTTTTGTGAAAGCCTTTTTTCGATTTCAAAAGTTTGATCTGTCGAACCGTCATCAACTATTACTATTTTAAAGTTTTTAACAATACTTTTTTTAATTTGTGCTGCCAATTTTGGAAGATTTTTTTCTTCGTTATATGCTGGTGCGAGAAAATAAATCATAGAGGGTTTTTAATATGCCAATTTATAGTATTTTTTAAACCAACAGATAATGGGGTAGTTGGTTTCCATTTGATGATTTTTTTAGCAAGTGTTATTTCTGGTCGCCTCTTTTGAACTTCATCGTATTTTCTACCAGTGAGGGCAAGGTGTGAAATCTTTTTCGCACGCAGTGGTTTTTTGAGAGTTTTTGCAATTATACTGGCGAATTTATCAACTGCAATTTCTGTGGTGTTGCCAATGTTGATTACTTTACCAATTACCTTTGGGTTATCGATACACTTAATTATGGCATCCGCAATGTCTTCAACGTAGGTGTAGGACCTGGTTTGTTTACCTGTACCGTGGATTTTTAGTGGCTGGCCGCTCAGTAGCGCGTCAATAAATTCCGACTGGGCACCTCCCAGCCAATTGCGGTTTTGCCTTGGACCATAAACATTAAAGAGTCTTAAAATGACGAACGGTACTGTATATCTCTCGGAGTATCCGAAGCAGAGATGCTCATCAAAAATTTTCGACACAGCATATGACCATCTCGCTATATCAGTAGGTCCCAATACAATATCCGCATCTTCCTTAAAGGGGAGTTTCGGGTTCTTTCCATATATGTCAGATGAGGAAATGAAAATAACAGTCGCTTTATTATTTTTGGCAATCTCCAAAACGTTTTGAGTTGTTTTTGTGTTATTGATTAAAACATCCAGACGATCACCAAAACGAGGGATTTTATAAGCTGCTAGATGAACGATTACATCGACTCCTTTTAATACTTTTGATAGTTTTTGCAAATCACAAACGTCGATTTTAAAAAGATGAAAGTTTTTGGACTTTTGTAATCCTTCAAGGTTTTTTATGTCCCCTCGGGATAAGTTATCAACACCAATTATTTTATGATTTGATGCAGTTGCTAGTTTCTGGCAAAGATTGCTGCCAATAAAGCCAGCTGCTCCAGTAATGCCGATGGTAAGTGTCTTTTTTTTTGTTTTTTTCACTTCTCGATTATTTTTACAACTTCAAATGCTTCTGCATAATGTACGCCGATCATGTAACCCCATTGGTTGGCTCTGCCTTTTACACCAGATACCCAATTGTAGCGATTTTTTCTATATTGAGATTTGTGTGCTTTTAGAGCTGCCGTCTTTTGATTTATATAATTTGAGATATCTGTAAATTTCTGTGCCCTGAAAGTGTAGGGTATAATTCCTCCAGGTAAAATCTGTTCGAACATAAAAAGGTTACATTTGTTGCCCCTAGCTGCCGAAAATACTGCGTCAGAGACGATACGGTGATCTTGGTGAGAGTCGTGATTCCAGTGAGTGTAAATGGCATCGGGGTTGAATTTGATAATTAGGTCGTCAAATATGCCAATAATTTCTCTTGTTAAAATCTTGTGATCAAGATTCAGATCCAAAACTGTTGACTTTGCCCCTCCCAGAATTTTTGCTGCCTTTTCAACTTCTGAAATTCTTTTGTTTTTTGCATAAGGCAGCATAGATACGGCCATTAATACCTCTTTACCTTCTTTAACGTAGCGGGCAATAGTACCGCCCATTCCTATCTCCAAGTCGTCTGGATGGGCACCTATGCACAACATGCGCTGTTTTGTTTTAGATGAATTTCGTTGCATTTGGTCCTTCATTGAAAAGCAGGTCGATTGATGCTAGATTTTTTATAAATGGTCCTTTAAAAAGTTGTTCGTAAGTTGGGTGTACGAAATGCTGGTATTCTACCTTAATTCCCGATTTTTCCAGCAAGCCTTCATCCATATAGTCTTTTCCGCTTGCCCCAGCAAGATATTCGTTTGCTTTAATTTTTTTTAAAATCTGGACTATCATATGTGTAGATTTTTCCCTGAGATTCAAATCTAAGTCACTGCTTTTAATAATTTTAGTTTTTATTTTGAAAGATTCCATCAAAAATTTAAGAATGTCTTGCGAAAACTGGGCAAAATACGCATATTTCTTTGCGTAAATTTTTAAAAGAGGCAGATCGTATTTTTGAAAGTATTTACTTTTTTTGTAATTAACCTCTATTGATTTGTAATGGTCCTTCTTCCAGAATTCATTTTCAGGCAGTTTTACTTCATAAAATCTTTTTTTAAATGAATCTTTATCGCGAAGAGGGATAGTCAACCACTGGGTGCCTGTTGCCGTTTTTATGAGATTTCTGTTATCGAACCTGTCTTTGACATATTGTGCAACATCGTAGACGACAAACGTATCACAGTTTTTGATTTTGCTGATAATTCCCAAATATGGCAGATAGTTGGGCTGATGAATGCATGCCTTCATTGATTTAGCGCTTTTTTCAAGCTGTTTATAACGTAATCTTGCTGTGTTTTGGTCATTGAAACAAATATAGGTAGAGATAATACTCTTGGTAGAACACTATCTGCAACTACGAAATCTGATTTTTTAAAATCATACATTTTTTTGTAAAGAGGCATTTGATGCACTGAAGGAAAATAGATAGAACCTGTCTCGATTCCATATTGGTTTTTGAGGATAGCTTTCAGTTTATTTCTTGTCTCTTCGGTTTTTAGAATAATTGGATATTTATAATAGACATGGTGGCTTTCAGGAAAATTTTGAAGTCTATTTATGTTAAACTCCTTCATCTTACGGTCATAAATACCTGCTAATCTTCTTCTTATTGAAATAAACCTCTCGATTTCCTTAAGTTGCGCAATACCCAAACTGGCTGCTATTTCGCTCATTAACCAATCATTTCCTAAACGTTGAATATCTTCAAGCCCCTTTCCGGCTCCATGATGTCGCAAACTTATTGCATATCTGGCTAATTGACCGTCATTTGTGGTAATCATTCCTCCCGTTCCCGTCGTTATAATCTTGGTAGGATAAAAAGAAAAGCAGCCAGCGTTACCGATGCTACCTGCTTTTTGTTTATCAATTGAGGATCCCAGAGCATGGGCAACATCTTCGATTAGAAGAATATTAAGTTTTTCGCAGATGTTTTTTATTGATTTTATTTGCGGATGAATTAAGCCCGCAATGTGAACTACAATAACAGCCTTGGTATTCTTGGAAATCTTTTTTTTAAAATCGTTAACATCTAAACATAAGGATTCACGATTAATATCAGCAAGAACTGGCTTGCCACCTGCAAATATTACGGTATTGGCGGAAGCTACGAATGTGTTTGTTGGAACAATTACCTCTCTATTTTTAACATTCAAAAACCTAAGACAGATTTCTAGGGCACTTGAGCATGAGCTGGTGGCAATTGCGAACTTTGTACCTGTGTATTTGGCAAACTTTTCTTCAAACATTTTGGTGTATGGACCCAAAATTAATCTGCCAGACTTAAAAATTTCTTTTTGCGCGCTTGTTATGAATTTGGTCTGCCTTTTATCAAAGTACGGCTTTGTGGATGGAATCATTTTCATTTATTTATGTATATGGGTTCTAATTCTTTTACTGTTTTTCTAATTCCGTCTTCGAGTTTGGTGAACGGGTAGTCTTTAATTACTCCCTGAACTTTTTTGATGGATAACCATTTGTTGGGCCAAACTTTGCCGAGAGGAGCTTTTATTTTTTTAATTCTTACTTTTATTTTGTAATCCTTCTCAAAAATAATTGAGAGGATGTTTATAACTTCCAACATGCTTGTTGGTTTCCCGGAGCCTATATTGTACACATTGTTGCTTTCTTTTTGTTTGATTAAACTGCCAATTACCCTTGCAATGTCTTCAGTGTATACAAAATCTACTTTTTGCAACCCATTCCCATAGATTGTTATTGGTTTTCTTTTGAAGGCCTGTATGATGAAGTTGTTAATTGGAGACTTTAACTGGTTATCAATTCCATAGCCATATGTTGCCCCTATTCTCAAAATCTCGAAAGGTATATTTGAGTTTTTAATCATTAATTCTGAGATGACTTTTTGTGCTCCGTATATACTGTCGGTATTTAGCTGTGAACTTTCAGAAAGTGGCATTAGCCTTTTTAAGTATGTGGAGTAAACCCAGTACGAGGATGAAAATATTATCTTTTTGATATTTGAACTTTTGGCAACATCTAAAATTGCATATGTCGAGTAAATGTTTGAGATATTGCTTTCAATGGGATTTTCGAGGCAACGTCTCTCACCCGCAACTCCTGCAAGATGGATTATAATTTCTGTTTTTTTAAGAAGAGTTTTTAGAAGTTTTGTGTCTTGTGCATCACCCTTTATTAATTTTATACCTTTGCCAAAATATTTATCTAAAACTTTGTAATTCTTGCCATGATCAAGACAAACTATCTGGTGGAATGGATTAAGTTTTTTGATTACCGCGTAGCCCAAAAATCCCCCCCCCCCTGTTAATAGGATCTTCATTTTTTGTCTAAAGTTAGGTGATTTAACCATAAAGGACCTGCCTTTTCAATTGACTTTTAAAACATCGTACTGGTCGTCTTCGTAAACTTTTTTAAAAGGAAGGACGGAATTTTTGTTAATGATTATATAGGTAGGATTATATTTGTTGACAATTGCATCCAGGTTGGCGCGTGGTTCTTGGTAGAAGTTTTTTGCGTCAGTATACCTTTCATGCCATTCTGAAGCTGTTTTTTGGTTGTAGATGACAATAGCTCCGTCTTTAATATCAGTAACAATCGATCTTTGTGAATATATTCTAAAGCCAGGATGGTCAATAGGTGCAAGAAAAAGCGCTGATTTGTCTGTGTTTTCCTTTGCCCACAACTGCAATTTAATCCAACTGCTCTGCTGTTTGGGAAATTGAACTTTTTCGGCCATCTTGTAAGGATTTACTTTGCCTGTTAATAAACTTCCCAATATAACAGTAATGGCCGCAAACACGATAATTTGTTTATCTAATTTTAGACTTAAATCGTGTTTTGATAAAAAATCATGAGCGGCGAAGATTGCGAAGAAAACTGCAAATATTTCAAAGAGGTTTAGGGAGAGTGCGCTGTAGGAGATGATTCCAACAATTTTGCCAACTATATCTTTTTTTGTTAGAAACAGGCCGCAGACGACAAGTGAAAGATAAGCAATAGGGTTAATAGAACGAATAAGCTGAAATTTAGCAAGTTGGGGATTTTGAAAAAGTTCGAAACTTATGTAATTTGCAACAAATACGACAAGGCAAACATATATGATTAAAAGAATGTTCTTTTTTGTTTGCTTTGGCAGTTTTTGTAGAAAGAAGAAGAGTAAAATCAAATAGAGAAATATGGCAAGTATCCCTCTTGGTGCCCAAGTGGAAATGAAAAGGTAACTATCTCTGAATTTTATGATTGATAACCATAAATTATTTTGATGCAGAAATAGAGTGAAGGTAACAATTAATGCAGACGATGCTAATAAAATGGTGATTAATTTTTTTAGTGAGATTTTAAATTTGTCTTTTGCAAAAAAAATGGGGAGCAATGCCGCATTTGGGATGATAGATAAGGGGTGAAATAGGAAGCTGGCAAAGGCAAAAAGTGCTGAGGTTTTAAATTTTTTTTCAATGAGAAAGGCAAGGTAGAATATGAAAGCTGTCGTGCCAACGGAACGGTAAGTAAAAAAGTCGTCAAATGTCAGAGTTGCTGTTCCTCCTATAAATTTAGGTAAGAAGAACAGAGGCAATGCTAGGTATGCGATCGTTTTGTTTTTTAAAATTGCATAGGCAAGTTTAAAAATTGCCAAGAAAAATACGATCTGCATTAAGAGGAAACCTGCAAAAAATAATAACTGTAGATCTGCAAATTTCGTAAGAAATGCTATGAGTGGATAAAAGACTGACGTTTTGGAAGAAATTTGGTCGAAGATTATATCGTTTGGGAAAATGTTTGGATCATTCAATCTTAGAATATATGGTATAAAAATAGATTGGTCAGACTCAGCAAATTTGTAGCCATGACTTGCGATGGCGACCATCGAAGCAAGAAGAATGATTAGGTAATGGATTAATTTTTCTTTGCTAAACATATAATAGAGAGTCCGAACGGAAGACTAATGTACTTTGTTAAACTTGATTCGAATTTTAATGAACTCTCTATCAACCTATTTAAAACTGAATTAAGCGAACTAACATCTGAAGATGTTTCCTTTTTTTTAGAGAACTTATCTACTAATCTTTTAATACAAATGGGCATGAACATTATTGTATTGAAATAACTGATTTTTAAAATTTTAAATTCCGCAAAGTTGAGTATTTTTTCAATCTGATTTTTAATAAAACGCCGTTCTGTTGAAATCGCCCAATCATGCCGGCTTTTAAAAAAATTGTATGCGGGTTCTTGCAAATAAAGCAGCCCCTCTTTTTTTAAAACTCTTCGAAATTCTTTAATTGCAAGGCTAGGATTAACTCCTTGGTGATAAAGAACATCAAGACAAATCACAACGTCGAAAGAGTTTTTCTCGAAAGGTAGTTTGTTGATATCGCCTTTTTCAACTGATATGTTTCGCTTGCGGGCATAATTGATGGCAATATCGGATTTTTCTATTCCAACGATATTTTTAAAGCCTACTTTTCGTAGGTGCTTAATAGTACCACCGGTTCCGCAGCCGGCATCTAAAATTTTTGCGTTCGTTCTACAATATTGTTTTAAAGTTTTGGCCAGATGTCTCCTTGTCCCAAGATACCAGCCATGGGTAAGTTCATTTTTATACATTTGCCTGTAAGCAATCCTTTTCATTTGGATGCAAAAATTAGGTACCCGTTCATAGAAGTTATAAATTGTAGGTAGGAAGTGTTTGGTTTTACATGCTCTATCTCAGATGGTGTTATTACTATATAATCCAACTTGTAATTGCTTAATTTTTCTTTCCATCTCTCATTTTTTTCCAACAACTCTATTTGTTTTTGTGCCATAAGTCTTCTTGGAGAATTTGGATCCAAATTCCTGTTCTGATTATAAGACTGAAAAACGAAAAAATACGAAACTGAATCTTTAAGTTTCTGCTCTTGCCATTCATTAGTCACTCCCAGTAACTCCGAAAGAATTTTGTATTTTTCGACTCCCTCATATGTTGGCATTATGGTCCTGTCGGTTGGAGGAAAGTACACATAGTTTCGTGTATATAGTGGAATTAAAGATGAAAACTCAGGGCTGAGTGAGCCTAAAACCGAATACTTTGGCACATTCCTATTTAGCCATTTGAATACATTTTCCATATCTTGATTTTTAATATGGGAAGCCGCTATCTTGTTTGCTCCAATTATTTGGACTCTGTATCCATAAATGAGAAAAATAGTAATTGTAAAGATGGCTAATACATCTGCTGCGGGTTTGCTCCTTTTCAAGATTTCATGAAAGATTATGAACAGTGTTAAGGTCGCAAAAGGCATCACTATTCTTCTTAGATAGTGAAATGTTTCTAAGTCTTGGCCAACTAAGAGTTTAGAAAAAGGTGTAATTGCAACTCCAGACAATAAAAGGATTAATAACAAATAAAAATTTTTATCTTTCTTTTTAAAGAATACAAAAAACGCTAAAGAGAGAAGAAGGTACCTTATTAATGTAAGTGGTATCGGTACGTTGTAAAGAGATGTTTTAGTAATGAAGTCATCTATAAATGACAGCTGATAAAACTGATACATTTTGAATAAATAAAATGACGAGATAAATAATGCTACTGCTCCGGCAATAATCAACGACTTCACTATTTGATATTCTTTTTTTGATAAGAAATACAAAAACACAAAGAGAAAGAATACTAAAAACAAAGTCCAGTTGAATACATATGTGTAAAAAAGTACGCCAAAGAGAATACCGAGCAAAAGTGCATTGGTTATTTTCTGGGGATTATTTACAATTCTTGCCATAGCAATTACTGCCCCGGAAAAAAAGATTAGGCTAGTTTGAGGGTGAAAAGCCCTTGATAGGTAAAGAAGGTAATTTTGACCCTCTTGAGTTGTTAAATACTTAAAGGTCTCCAGGGGGTATGGTACAACCGCAACAAAATCTCTTGAGATTACTGCAGTGAGGGCTGCTGCCATTGCCCACAATTTGTTTTTTACAAATATTTTGGTGAAGTAGAAAAAACCAAGAAAGACAATAGGCGGGAAGATGAAATCAGAAATTATAAATGCATTCTCAACAGACCCGGAAATAAATGCCAGAACTGCTAGCATAATTGCTGACGCAGTTTCTCCAATAAACGGTGTTGGTAAATCTCGATATTCTTTAGTGTAAATCTCCTTAAGAAAACTTTTTTCAGACAAAACATAGTTTGTTTCAGGTCCATAAGCGAATGCCTCGTCTCTGGCTATTGGCGAAGTAGCGGAAAGTGTGAATGGAGTGTAACTGCTGCCGAGTCTTTCTAAGAGTATTAAATTAGGCAGGCCGTAAATAATTGATACGACAACAATTAATAGTGCTTGGATTAATTTCATAGAGAATCAATAAATTTTGAGAGCCTTTTTGCCATAAGCTTAGTAGTATACAGACTTTTTACTTTTTTTGATGCGTTTTGTCCTAATGTTTTTACAAGTTTTTTGTTATTTACCGCGTACATTATTTTCTTACGCAGGTTCACTGGATCGTGAGGTCTTGAGAAAAGAATATGTTTTTTATCTTGGAAAGTGAATGCGGATGTAATTCCTAAAATTTTACTCGCAACAATTGGCAAACCTGCTGCTGCAGACTCCAATACAACCATTTGGCCAGATGAGCGAAATCGTTCAAAGCACGGTACGACCGAAATTATCGATCGCTGGTAAATTTTCAATACTTCTTGCACTGAAACATTTAAATGTATCTTAACGTTAGATGGCACCTCTAATCCTTTTATGTTACCAGGATGACAAACAATTTCTGCTTGAATGGGTAAATCCTTAACTGCTTCAAAAAAGGTTCTGTAGTCTCTCCATTGTTCTCCGACCGCACAAATAATCTCTTTTTTTACCTTTGGCTGGGATTTTTGGGAAAAGTACTCATAATCTGTAGCAAGAGGCATATAGGTAATTTTACCTTTCTTTATTCCCATTTCTTTTTCAAAAAAATCTATTTCTACCTGGGAGTATGAGGTGAAAACATCAGCCATCGGAAGAATTTTTTTATAGAAACTGCCAACCCAACTTTTAGTTTTGCCTTTTAGGGCTCCTGCAAGACCAGCTGTCATAAAAACAACTGGTTTTTTGATAAGCTTTAAGTATTTCAAAAAAAGTATAGGTAGACCAGCAGAGTCTCCGGTTTCTATAATTACATCATATTTATTAAATTTGGGCAGAAGGGCTAAAGCCTGATCTAGTTTGAAACCCATACCTGTGATGTTAATAATGGAGTGTTCTAGTGGGTAAAAAAGCGGGTGAAAAAGATTAAGGGGTGAATAGGCGTAATCATAAAAATCCACATAATAACCCATTTTTTTAAGGTGGTTAGCCCCAAAAAGTAGACTATCAGGACCCTTATCTTTCTTCCAGTCTTGGTAAATTTTTTTTCTTGGTGTGCGATATACAAATAATACTTTTTTCATTTGGCAAGTTTTAAAAGAAGATTTACTTCTTTGGTGAGCAGGTTGTTAATTTGATAATTTTGGAGAATAAACTTTCTGGCATTTGCTCCAAGTTTGGTTCTCAGTTGAGAATTTTGAAGTTTTCTGAGTTTTTCTTCAATGCTTTTTGTGTCTGTGTAGCATAAAAGACCGTTTTTACCATCTGAAATTATTTCTCTTATACCTAGGACATCACTTCCAAGTACAGCCATTTGACAAGACATTGCCTCCAAAAGAATTTTTGGGTTTCCTTCTATCAGAGATGGAAGGACAAAAATGTCTGCTTTTGTGAATTCTTTTGGTATTTTTTCATAAGAGATTGCGTTTTTTACTTCAAGATCGATGTTTAATTCCTGTGCAAGTTTTAAAAAATTGTTTTTTTGGGATCCTTCACCGACAAAAATAGCTTTGGAATCTTTAATGTTTTTTAGTGCATATAAAAGATTCGCTAAATTCTTCTGAATTTCTAGTCTGCCGATAAATAGAATGGTTAGTTTTTTGTCATATTTTTTTTTAAACTTTCTGAATAGAATAGTATCTACTCCATTTTGAATCATTGCGAGTTTTTTGGGGCCATACTTTTTGTTTAGATGATTTTTAACTTCTTTTGAAGTAACTATGACTTGGCTTGATAGTGTGATTATTGGAAATTCTATAAATTTGTAAAGTAAACTTTGGATGTTTTTTTTCTCAATCTTAGCTAATTTCGCATAATCGTAGCCGTAATTGAAGATGAAGTCTTTTTTGAAAAATATTTTAGCAATTGCCGCTGGTATTGCTCCGGTTATCTGCATTCCTCTGAGCACATCACAGTCTGAAATTTGTTTTACGTTTAAAAATGGCAAAAGTACGCTGTAAAGAAACCGGTTTAAGTTTCTTTTATTGGGAACAAGAATGCAGTTTTTTGGCAACGAATACTCTTTCTCATCTAAGTAGGAAAAGATGTAGACTTTATCAAAAGCTTGCGCGTATTTTTTTATGTTGTAGTTAACTAATCTTTTTAGTTGACCTTTGTCCTTTAAATCTTTGAAGCTTTCACCTATAGATAAAAAAAGTCCTAAATTCATAATATTTTTTTGTAAACACTTAGATATTTATCTGCTGTTTCTGTTGAATAATGCCTTTTTAACTTATTTAAGTCTTTTAAAATATTTTTCTTAAACATAAGTCTATCTTTATACATTTTTAATATAGCTGCTTTTAGAGAATTAACATCAGGGTTACAGACCATACCATATTCTTTTTTAATTACCTCTTTAGTACCTCCCTTATCACTTGTGATTACAGGTGTACCTGATAGTAGCGCTTCTATAGCACTTCTGGGTAATGGTTCTGGCCAAACTGAAGGAACTATGGCAAATGAGGATTTTCTGACCAGGTTTAACACCTCATCGTGATTAAGCTGTCCTTTAAACTGAACTTTTTCCGATAGTTTATGCTTTTTAACTTTTGTTAATAATTTACTTTTAAGAATCCCCGAGCCGACAATTAACAATTTCAAATCTGGCAAATTTCTTTGAACTTCTATGAAGGCGTCAAGTAGCAAGCTAACGCCCTTGCCGGGTGATAATTTGCCAATGTAAATGATTCTATTTGGGTAAGCCTTCACGGCTATTTGATCTATTAGGATTGGATTATTTATAACGTGTAGATTTAAGAATTTGTTTTTGGTAAAGACTTGTGATACTTTTTGGGAAACTGCAATTTTAAAATCAATTTGTCGCGCAAAATATTTAATGATTTTTTGCATAAACCATCCTCTAATCGCTGCTGCTTGTAAATAGATGTAATTTAGGAGATATCTTTTATCCGAGTAGTTTTGGTAAAAGAAGTTAAAATCTTTTTTTAAATATTCGACAATATTTTGGCAAGCTAAATCTTTGTGCCAGAGGCAAAAACCTAAGTTACATAGAATCTGATAATCTCTGATCGTAACTATTGATTTTTTTTTATTAATTTTACCGGCAATTACTGCTGCGGGGATAAATTCAGTACTGTGGATATGAATAATGTCAGGTTTATTTTTAGCAGTGAACCACCAAATATAAAGTGTTGTATATATAAACCAGAACAAATTATTTGTCCACCAGGGTGTGATTGCTTCTTCAGGGTTTTTCAACTTTTTAATAAAAGGGAATCTAAAAATATTTATCCCTTCTATTATTTGATTCGGTTGTGCACCGTAATTGGGAGTAAGAATTGAAACTTTGTGGCCTTTTTTAGCAAGTAATTTAGCGAGATCATGAGTACTCCATTCAGATCCTCCTCTATCAAAAGGCTGATAAAACTTTACTAAAAAAAGGATTTTCATGATTTCTGGGCAACTATCTCAAAGCCCGAAGCTTCATTTGTGTCTTTTTTTACTTTTTCTACCCGCCATCTGTATATTTTTTTGTATGCAGAAAGCGAGAGACTACCGATAACATCGTAAAAACCTCTAAACGGTGTGTCGTATGGTGCGTAGCCAAAGTAAATTATCTTAAATTTAAATTTCTTAAGCAATTTTTGAATATCATTTTTACTAAACTCGATTTTATGGTCTGGGTCAGAAAAAGAGGAAATATTTACCGATCTTTGCATTTTTTTCCAAGAAGTAGTCTTGTTTGGAACACCGACCATAATTAGACCCTTAGGTTTTAATACCCTGTAGACTTCCTTTAGAATTTCATCCCTTCTTATTAAATGTTCAAGTACATCTAAAAATATCACTTTGTTAAAATAATTATTCTTAAATTGCAATTTTTTCTCGAGGTTTCCTGTCTGGAATTTAATATTTTTTATCCTTTTTTCGTATACTGATTTTTGCGCTATTTCTATTAAGCTTTTATCAATTTCAACTCCTATAACTTTTTTAGAATACTTAGAGGATTTGATAGCGTTCTGGCCATTACCTGAGCCGAGATCTAAAACTAAATCTTTTTTTTGAAGATAACTTGTAAACCACGGGTTGGGATTTAAAAAGTGTTTGGGATGGATGAAAACTTTAGATTTACCGGTATATTTGGTAAGTCTAACGGCAATTGCGCTTCCTATTTCAATTTTTTTTATAATGAACACAATTAGTCTTTTTAAGGTCATCTTTCACAAATATTCAAATGTTAGGTCTTAGTGATTTAAATACCTGAATGTGTTTTGGGACAGCTATTTTCCATTGAAATTCTTTACCTACTTTTTTCAATGAAGCTAGGCCCATTTTGTCCCGAGAAGGAGAATAGTTTATTAGTCTACTAATTTTGCTAACCCAATAGTCAAGATCATTAGGTTTGCACAGAAAGCCATTTACCCCATTCTCGACTGCTTCTTTGGCTGAATAGTCGTTGTTGATAATAATCGGTTTGGCGCAAGCCATAGCTTCTAATGGGGCGAGTGCAAAACCTTCGTCTATAGAAGGATGGACAAAGATATCGGCAAGATTGTGGATTTTATTTTTGGCAAGTCCATAGACTGGATCGATGATTCGAATTTGATCTGCAAGACTCAATTCTCGGGCTTTTTTGATTATTTTATCTTTCAGGGATCCAGCACCCCAGAAAATCATGACTACGTCTGTCCTATTAAGGTTAGATAAGACATCAAGCAAAAAAAGCGGGGTTTTTCTTTCGATAAACAAACCCATGAAAAGAAGAACTGTTTTACCTTTGAGATTAAGTTTTTTTATTAAAGTTGGATCTTTTTTTGCTGGTTTTAGATAACGAGGCACTCCATTATGCACTACAGTGATCTTACTTGGAGCAACTTTGTAATTTTCCATTATTAAAGTTTTGACGTTATTACTGTCACAAATAATATGATCCCAGTAGTTATTGAATAGTTTGGAAAAAAGCCAAAATTTTGTTTCTTTAAATTGATGATAGGTTGCTACTATCTTTACATTTGGATAAAAAAGTTTAAATATTATTGCGGTTGTAGAAAAGAACTGTGGTTGATGAACTCTCAAAATTTGAAATTTCGATTTTCGGTATATTGAAAATATTGCAGGGATGTAGAGTAAATTAGCAAGTATCGCCGGAAAATGGGCGATTGGTAAGTAGCTGACAGTCCAGTTTTTAATATTTTTATCGCAGGGCTTGTTTTTGGGCAATATTATTTCTATTTTGACTCCCTTTTTAGCAAGACCCATTAAGATTTCTCGATCGAAGACTTCTCCTCCAAGAATTGAATTGGGGGCAAGACCAAGTTGGGGTGAACATACTGTCAAAGACATAATTTTCAATTATAAATTTTAAATTGTTCGCATTATATGCGAAGAATAAGTGTTCTTATTTTAAAGTCTTTTTTATACCGGTTTTAAAATCAATTTTGGGTTTAAAACCTAGTTCTTTTTTTATTTTTGAGATGTCGCTTATGTAACTGCCTGTTTCCACCTGTTTATAATCTTTTGGCCATTGTCTATAGACAATCTTACCGTTGCCCACCGTTTTTATTATCATTTTTGCCATGTCTTTAAGTTTTATTCCCTGACCGAATCCCAAATTATAAATCTGATTATATTTTTTTGAGGTTGCTGCTAGGAGTAAAGCATTAATAAAATCATCGATATAAATATAATCACGTTTTTGGTTACCTGTTCCAAAAATAGTTAGACTTTGTCCTTTTTGTGCCTGGTCAATAAAATAGTTCACAATGTTATATCCGTCAAAAGTTTTCTTTAAATGGGGACCATAAACGTTCGATGTTCTAAAAATAATAGTATCCAATTTATGAGTTTTAGCGTGTAGAAGGGCTAGCTGTGTGGCAGTTAACTTTGAAAGTCCATAGATTGATGTTGGCAAAGTCGGGTGATTCTCATCCACCGGCAAATATTTTGGGATACCATATTCCAGCCTTGAGCTTGAAATAACCAGTTTTGAGGTTGGAGAGTATTTTACGATTGAATCGCAGAGGTAAAGGGTTCCAAGTGTATTAACACTAAAGTACAACTCATTTTGTTTACTTTCAGTTACACTGCCAGACAAGCCTGCAAGATGAAAAATTATATCGAATTTCCTGGAAACTACAGAAGAAAGTTTTATCTTATCCAGAATATCGTAATTTTTCGATATATCGTAATTAAAGACCCTAGCTCCTAATTTTTCAAGTTTGTTTACGAGATTTGATCCAATAAAACCCGATCCCCCAGTAACCAAAATTTTTTTACCTTTAATTTTCATAGCATCTGGAGAAATTGATAATAAACTTGTTTTTCTCATAAGATATTTTTACACGGAAAGTATAACAAAGTTAGGGATTACCCTGTAAAAATGTCCTTGGATTAACAGGTATCCCAAAAAAATCTATCTGAAAGTGCAGATGGGGGCCCTGTTGCCCGTCCGGTGTCTCCTTCTGTCCCGATTACGTCTTTCGGTTTTACCTGACCTATAAATGTTATGTGGCGTCTAACCAATTTTTGCAAACCCTTTTTTAAAGCGGCTTTAGTTTTCCACTGAAGCAGCTTTTTAGCTTTATTAATATTTGCCCACGTTTTTTCAACATCTCGATGCCGACTTGCTTAAACCTGACGAATTTACGAATGTTAATAATTAAAGCAACGTTTTGATGCTAATTAGAGCTGGGTCGCTGTTTATCCTGAAGTACTCTGAAGGGATGATTTCCTAGCAATGGATTAGGTTCAGATGGTTAAATATTCCATGCTAGTTTATCAATAATCGCAACGGTTTCTTCAATAAAACTGCAATATCATCATTTTTACCCATATAACTGATTATGTGTTCCTACCAATTCAAAATAATATTCCTGTTTTGACTTAAGGTCTAGTCGTATTGAATAGATCGCTCTCCAATCTCCTGTGATGTTAATACTGCGGTATCCTTGGTATTTTCCTGTGAGCGCATGGTTATTCAATAGCTGGTTCGTGGGATTTTGAACAAACAGGCTAATCCTTTCTTTTACTTTTTCCTGTATCTTTTTGGGTGATTTCTTATACTGTTTCTTGAAGGTGGTTGAATACTTGATATTCATACCCTTTTACTCATCCAACCACTTGAAAGAGTTTTGGGCACTGGCAAAACTTGGAGAGGTATTACCGGCTTTATATTCCTTGTTTGATTTTTTCAATGCTTCAATCATAAATGCTGAAGGTTCCTCACCCACGCCAACTGATAAACGTTGTGTTCGAATAAACTGTTTCAATAATGCCTTCATAACAGCACTTAAGGAAAGTCCTAGTTCCTCTGCTGTTTTTTGGGCCTGGTCTTTGATATCAGAGTCTATCCTTACATGTACGGATGTTACATTCATGTACAAGAAGTGTACACAATGTGGCTTAATATGTCAAGAGATATTATCAACTTGTTGTGGCTAAAAATAAGCTGGCAAAATTACCCGCAGGTGGAACCAGATTATTCCTAGTCTCATAAATACCTTCGAAAAGCTAAAATCCATCGATCTCATCTACGATGCTTGATTTGAAGTGTTTCCCGACAATTACTGTTTCAAAACGTAAAAGCTGTTTTTTGTTGATCCTCTTTTGTTAAGGAATCCTTTTTCAGAAAGTGCCTTTAAGAGATTAAAAGCTTGTTGTCGTGTTACGTGTAATTCTTTTACCAGATCAGCTGAAGTTAGTTCTTTGTATTGTCCGGCAATTTCAAGCGCTTGTTGTTCACGTGGAGAAGGCCGAACGTCAAAGGAAAGTTTGATTAATCCTTCCTGGATTCTCCCCAGAGCGCTTTGAAGAGAATGCTTAACTCCGTCGGTAAAATATTCAAGCCACTTTGTTTTATCTCCGGAGTCTGCGCTATGAAGAGAATCCGAATATAACTCGCGGTTTATATCATAATAATCGTCAAGGACAAAATATTTATTTATCTGATAGTTATGCGAGAGTAAAATAAGTACGGTAAGAAGCCTAGCTACCCTTCCGTTACCGTCCACAAACGGATGAAGGTAAACGAACTCATGATGGAAAATACCTGCCGATAGAATAGGAGAATCATTTGTAGAGAGCAGCCATTGAATTGTATTATTCAGCGCATTTTCTATAGAAGTGCGGTTATGAAAGGGCGGATTATGCTTAATTTGTATTTGCTCGCCAACGTTTCTTCTGCCGACAACGATCGGAACGTTTCGTATTTTACCTTTAATCTCATCGTCAACTCCTGTTAGTAATTCCTTGTGGATATCATATATAAGCGGTAAGTTAAATTGTTCTGATTTTCTTTTATCCAATTGTTTAAGGATATAAAAATAGTTAACGACTTCTTTCTCGCTTCTATTTGATGGTATACGATCGTTAAGAAGTAGGTTTGTTACTTCTCCTATAGATAAAGGGTTCCCCTCTATACTATTTGAGGCATAAGATGATTGAATAAGGTTGGTTCTCTCAATATTTAATTGTAGTTGTTGCGGGATCCTCATCCCTTCCAGTTGACCGTAATAACGCTCAATTTCCGTTAGGTTTGTAAGGAGTTTTGAAGTAAGGGTAAAATTAGGATTCAAGATGGACTTAGTATAGAGCGCACGCAGTTAATTGTCAAGTTAATTGTCAAGTCCTAATGTGCAATCTCCACCTCTGGGTTCGACTCCAAGTCCTCAGCAAGGCCAAAAATATAGGATGTGAAATCAATTTTGAAACCCTTTTTAGCTTCGTTTTGAGACCATTGGAGTTTGAGCTTTAAGTGCTGGCAAAATTGCCCGCAGGTTGGCGCCTAATTGAGCCTAGTCTTTGAAATACCTTCGAAAAATTAGAGAAAATCGGAATCGAACATTGATTAAACGTTCTTATCAAAAACATTCTTTCACATTAGCGTTAATAGCACTTATATAAGAGCGAAATTAACGCTAATACCGCTTGATATTAGCTGGTAATTATATTACTCTACGGATGATGAAAATACCCAGAATTTTGACAGAAACTGTTATATCCAAGCTAAAATTCTCGGATAAGGGAATAGTTATCTACGATGCCGCCTACTTTTTTCCAAGTATTGCAAGTGTTGCAACAACAGAAGAGTTATCAATATTGTGAAGTTTTACTCGATTATTAAATCGCTCTTTAAGTGGTGTTAAAAACTCATCTGCCCATGATGGGGTTAATACTGCTACGTGGGCAAAATCAACGACAATTTCTTCGTCTCCTGAAATTTGGTTTAGTGTTGGTTGAAACGCCAACCAAGCCTCTTTTCCTGAAGGGCGTGATACAAGCGTAGTACCAAATTTTTTCAATTGAATTATCATAATAAATCCTTAAAACCGATTGTAACGAAACATCCTCTTATCGATGCCTTTGCATGTCGCACATTAATATCTATGTCGTGCTCCTTTAAGTATAAATATGCATCGCCTGTTTGAAAATATAGCGTAATTGGATTATCGACTATAATCGACCTGACAAATTTTAACCCATTCCCCCGTGCTTCAGGGTAACGTCCAGATATTGTTTCCGTAAATGCCACTTTCAGTGCCTCATCGGCACTAGTTAGCCCTGGTCGTACACGCTTGAGAGTTGCTAAGATACCTTGTCCACGGTCAGCTAATACAACTTTTTTATTTTTCATATCGTAAGAGAAGAGAATGCCAGTAATATCTGGCCAATTGCCTAAATTGTGGTCAAATGAATTGTTGCCAATTTCACCAGCAGCAGCTGTTACAAGCGAAGCCGTTGTCAACGGTGTAACTCTACTAAGCTGTGATTGAAACTGTTCGAGCCGAGCCTGAAACACATCACGCGTCTTGCAATACATATCAGGAGTTGGTTCGACCGCCTGAGGTGCTTCTACCCAATGTCGAGCAATAGAGTCAACATCTTGAAAATATTGCTCGACATCTGATTGCAGAAAATACCTATGGCCAAGAGGGCCACTACGCACGGAGTGTATACGTCCTGCGGAATCCCATCTTCTGAGCGTATCAATTGAAACACCGAGCAACTTTGCAGCATCTCCTATCGAAATCAGCTTATTTAACATGTATAGTTTGCAATCTATGCATATTCTATCAAATCTATGTAAACCTATGCAAGTCTGATAAACCTATGCAAAAAGCTATTCGTGGCTATTCTAGGCTCAAGTTATGAGCGAATGATAGTAAAAAAAGGTTATAAGGCTAAAAAACAGCTTTACTAATGGGTTTGAAACTATTGCTTTTTCGCTCTTTAGTTAATCTAACCTTACCTTTTTGATGACCCAAGAATGGTCAAATCTGTTCTTAGGAATTAATTGTTAATTTGAACCTAAAAGGGGCAGACGACTTAGGAATCCCAACGTCCTCCTGTAAATAAGATAGTTTGGAGAATATTTATACTTTCCGCAGAAGTTCAAAATAGCGCTGTCTTGATACTCCAGCTGTTTTTAAGTTATTTTCAATGATAAATACTGGTATGCTTTTGTATTTGGGAACAACTAATCTTCTTATTGCTCCAGGCTTTTTCAGTTCAATATGGTCACCAGTCTGGCCTACTACAACCGCGCCCTCCATTTCCAGTACTTTTAAAAGTTTGCGCCAATGAACTGGTGTTATCCTAGGCATTAGCTAGAGTGTGGGGAAAGGAACACTTTCAATCACGATTTTAGGAGGTTCGATTGAATTACCTTTAACTGTAAATCCAGCGTTTTTCAATAAATCTTCTAAATTTCCATCTTTTTTTGCACCAACAAATACAATATCGAGAGCCTCTTTTAAATTTTCTCTAGCTTTTTTTTCGGTAGGTCCGCAAGACGCTACATCTAACTCTGGGTTATAAGCAACCCAAGGAGCGTCTTTAGAAGAATTATCTACAAAAACTTTCACTGTAAACGGCAAGTTCATATTGAAAGCATTATACCACTTTGCACTATGTCCGTTGGCTTAGGGTGAGTCGTCTCAAAGTATTGCCATTTTAAGTATCATTAAGTATCCTAATCTTGTCGTTTTGATGACCCTAGAATGGATTTTTCTATTCTTAGGAATTAATTGTTAACTTGAGGCTAAACAGGGTAGGCGACTTAGGAATACCCACCTTAATAAGTTAATTTATGGATTCCCCATCAGAAATGTCCTTGGATTAACAGGTATCCCAAACACGTTTATCTGAAAGTGCAAATGGGGTCCTGTTGCCCATCCGGTGTCCCCTTCTGCCCCGATTACATCTTGCGGTTTTACCTGTTGACCTTTAGTCACATAAATCGCGCTTAAGTGGCCGTATATCGAAGTGATATTGTCGCCGTTGTCGATTATTATGTGTTTGCCAAAACCCCAGAAAATTTCACCGGCATAAATCACGGTTCCTGGCATAAAAGTCGTTATTGGATCACCAATTTGCCGGTTTGGGTTGGCAATGTCTATTCCGGAATGGAAGGGTTGAAAAGGAAGGTCTGATTCACCAAATTCCAGAGTAACAACGCCTGAAACCGGCCAGACAGCTGAAATGTGAAGCTGTTTAATAACTTTTCCGGTTGCTGGGTCGTGAATGTCGATTGTATGCGTCTGCAGGTTGACTGTTGCCAGACGATCAGAAACTATATCTATTCCAGCGTTGGTTAGTAATATAACCGCAAAAATAGGAATAAGGAGCGTAATTAGAAAAGCCAGTAAAACAAACTGCAGTTCACGTCGGAAAGACAAAATTTCGGCAATACCTGAAAGATTGAAGGGATTCACTTGTTATAAATAAATCTCTCTGGGGTCAGTAGTAAGAAGCGGATGCTCCTTTTCAGAAGCGACTACTTTGAGGGCAACGTGGTTCTGGTCAGAAATAATTAGAGCTTCACCGCGGTCGCAAGTTAGAAGAAAATGCTCTTCGTATTCGCTTAGCTTAAATTCACTGGAAACTTTTTTAATTGTTGTTGTGTCCTGTCTCATAAGAATTCTTAAAGACGACTGTGATGCAATTGCCCGGCCATACTCACTATTTAGAAAATCGTTAGCCTGCTGGGAGATAATCGTTACACCCAGATAGTATTTTCTGGCGCGTCTAACAAGCGAGGAAACGAATCTTGCGCTTTCTTCATGCTCCAAAAGAAGCCAGCCCTCGTCAATTACCAGAATCCGTTTTTGGGGGTTTGATTTAACCTGGGAATTTACGAAGTTTGCAACTGAGAGCATCATTATTTGTCTAAGGGATTCATTAAGGTCTTTAATGTCAAAAACGACCAGTCTATTATCAAGTGCAATGTTGGTCTGGGAGTCGAAAACTGAAGACAGCGATCCATTTACAAATTTCTCCAGACGGTTGCAAAGATCCCGTTGCTTCATATCCTTCAGAACTTTGTAGAAGTTCTTTAGGATTGGGTAGGTTTTCTCTTTGGTTTTTCTTCCGCGTGAACTTTTGTTTTTCTTTGGAATGTAGCTGTAGTTGAGTGAGAAACCATGGTCTTTGTAGGTTTGGATAATTGCCTTATCAACAACTGCCTTTTCTTCTGAGCTTAGAGAACCGACTATAAGAGAAATAATCTCTGTTAAATCCTGGATATATTCTGAGAGATCATTTTCAGCTCCATATGAACTTAGTGAAAAATCAAAGGGATTAATTTTCTCTTTGGATTTTGCCGATAGTTTTATATATGACCCGTTGACTGAGGCTGCAAGCTGTTTGTACTCCCGCTCTGGGTCAATAACGATTACTTTATTTCCTTGCATAAGTTGTCTTAGGATTTCAACTTTGGCAGTGTAGCTTTTACCGCTTCCGGATTGGGCAAAAATAATGCTGTTAGCGTTATTTAGCGAAAATCTGTCGATAATGACCAAAGAATTATTTGATTTGTTAATGCCATAGAGAATTCCGGACTCCTGTACTAGTTCTGAAGAAACAAAGGGGAAAGTTAAGGCAGCCGAAGAGCTGTCCAGGTTTCGTCTTTGGTTTAAGATGTTCTCTGCTCTTGGCAAGGTCGATTGCAAACCTTCTAACTGTTGGAATGTAGCTGTTTTAATATAAAAAAGTCTTGTCGACATGACAGTTTCAAGAATCGTCGTAGTTTTATTAAGTTCAATCAAGCTATCCGCTGAGATGGTCATGTAAATTGAGATTTGGAAGAGCTTTTCCTGCCCTCTTTGGATTTTATCTTTCAACTCTATTGCTGATTTTAAGGGGTCGGTTATTTCCGAACCTATTACTTTACCGTCTTTAAGCATAGCCCGTTTCGTCGATTCAAGCTCTGTAATTTTCCTGTTTAATTTTGGCAAGGCATAAAGGGGATCTACTCGTTCAATGTGGTATGAAATATCAATGTTGTGGTTGAAGTTAATAAGCATGTTTAGCCATCCCGTCGAAGCTACATATGGGTAACCGGAGATAAATAGTGTTCGAACAAATTTATTCTCCACCTGAAGGTATGAGCTGTTTTCTTCAAGGCCGGAGTAGGAAATTAAGTCAATCTGGTCCTGCTCACCAAAGTTAAATTGGAAGGATTTTTTAATTTGCTCTTTTCTGTTAGACTTTTTTGCGCGTTTATTCTTTTTGAACTTTGCTACGTAGGTAAGGGATATTTCATTTAGCTTGTCTAGTGTATTAAACATATTGGTTTTGCAGCAAGGCTTCTATTGTGTGGCCTTTAAGCTCCTGGGTTTTTGCCTGAACAGGACTGTAAAAGCTGTAAAAAAGGTCGAGAAGCTCTAAGCTGTCCAGAATCCTTGCTTTCATTCCTAACTTCTCTAAGCCCTTCACAACAATGTCCCTCTGCAAGTGGATCTGCTCTTCAATTAGAGAAAACTCCTTGCTTTTATCCAGGTTCTTATAAGGGATGACAATATAGAAGCGTCGGGAGAGGATTTTGTTGCCGGCAACCAGGTTTTTGATAAAACTACAGTAATTTCCAATCTGGTCTTTATAGACTTTTTCGCGCTCAGTAACCTTGCTTTTGCCGATCTCTTCCAAATAACGGTCAATATCGACTTCGCGCACCCTAACAAGCACCTGAAGTTCGCAAGGAAGCGAATTGAGAAAATTTTGGAAGCTATCTATTAAGATGTCCTGCTCCTCCTCGCTTTTGAGTTCAAAGTTAATTGATGAGGTTTCAACAATTAATCTGTACTCATTGTTGGGCAGAATAAGAATCCCGTCTTTGACCTCTTTGATCTGGATTTGTCTTCTTGAGCTGATCTTATTTTTGTTCTTGTTTAAAAGCAACATCCAAGCATCCCCTCCTTGCTGATTTGAAAGAAAAACTGTATTTTGGATTAGTAAAGAAACCTTCAAGTTTTACTAAATCGCCGATTGATACAGGCGAAGCAGTTTTGATCTTCTCTTTGGCAGTTGTTTTCCTGGATAGGGTTCTTTGTTTTTTCTCAAAGTCCGGCAGGTCTAGTGTTCTTAGGAAGCCGTCATTTTTGTTAAACACATAGTATTTCGGTCGCAGGTTATACCGGAAAATAGTAACTAACCAGTTGATAACTACCCGACCTTTGATTCGGACGGAAAGAGCAAGGCACAGGAACAAAACAAGAATAATAAGTGGCAGTTTATATGAAGAAAGCTGAAACCTTGGAATAAACAAGGCGTAAACGATTGTTGCCCAAAAAGCGGGGAATATCAGAAGCGTAATTTGAGTTATGTTAAGGCTTCCGGCAATCTTATCCTCAACTGTGGTAATTTGGGCTGGAATTACTTGTGTCCTCATGCTTTAATAACCTTTCTTGGAGTGTTAACTGCACCGGCTTGCTCTATTGCTTGGGCAGCACTTTTGTCTGTTGTGATGACGTTTATAATTTGGCCGCCAACTTTTTTGACCATGCCGTTGCCGGCAGTATAGAAAACCAACTGCATCATGATGGAAGGCGTTTTTAAAAGGGTAAATAAAAGTCCTATTCCAACCAAAATTGAGATTAGTGAATTCGTACCGACCTGTCCGGGTACAGTCAGAAATGCCGTGGCCAGCTGAATAACTACTACATGAACAAAAATCGTGTAAACGGCTGTGATGTAGGTTTTAATTGAAATTTCTGCAAAATCGGTAAACTTTGGAACCGCCCACAAAAGAAAAATAAGTGGAGACAGTACGGCTCCAAGTGCAATAATAATCAGTCTGCTTACGTAAAAAAGCAGCAGAACTATTGCCAAAATTACAAACAGAATCATGAAGATTAGCATTATCAGCGGTGCTGCACCGGTTGAGAGTGTTGCTGGATCAAAAGCATTGGTTATTAAGGCATTATTAATACCGCCGGTTGCATGAAGAACTGCAGAAACCAGCACATTGCAGCTTTGAACTACCCAGTCAGCTAAAAAGATTGAAGTATTAGCAGCCAGGAATGCCAAACCAACTCTTGGAAGTAGATTTTTAAACTCGATTTCTCCAAAACCAAATGTGGAGGCGCTCATTAAATGGAAACCAAGAAGTGCTATTACCAGGGCAAAAAGCGAATCGGTGATGCCAACTATTACCAGCCAAAAGTTGAAAATGACGGAGTTTGAAACGATTGATGGAGTTGTGGTCAAAAATGAAATGATGCCGTCAGTTAAGGGTTTGGTGGCGCTTTGAACGATATTTTGTAAAAAGCCGGAAATCGCATCAAGCAGTATTTGGGTTAAACCCCCCGTTGGGGTTGAAGGCACAATAGGTGTCATGTTAATTTGGCCTGAAGTAAGGCCGGAAGTTGGGGTCGTGAAGGCGTTGTTAAGAAGTGAAGAAATAACTGCTGCTCCCAAGACAACTACCAAACCAAGAAGTGCGTTTCTAATTGTCGTTTTGGCGTGCTCTAGGCTATCCGGTTTTCCGGTAGAGGTGATATAGGCGTAACCGCCCTTTATTAAGAAAAGGGTGCAGGCTGCAGAAGCAATAATTATTAAGACACTTAGTGTTTGATTGGTAAAATTGGCAATTTCAGTGTTGCCCGCGGCAAAGACCGTTTGAGTTGATGCTAAGAATAACGCCACCGTACTGGCAACAGTAAATAATTTCATGACTTAAGCCTTTACAGTTAGCCTTATTGAGCTCCTCCGAAAGCAGATGTTGCAACCTGGGTAACTACGTTGCTTAAAACAAGTGCTGCAAAAACGATTGCCAGTCCAAAAGCTGAGAAATATATAGTTTTTTTGGCCCCGTCAAGCGCCTCAGGATTTCCTGAACTTGTAATGTAGCGGAAACCTCCCCAGACAAAAAAGCCGGTTGCCACAAAGCCCGAAAGGGTGACTAGAATTTGGACAACGCTCTGGATAAAATTCTGGATTTTTGAGACGTCTGCGCTTTGGGCCAATATGGGAGCTGCAACTACAAGAGAAGTTATAAAAAGCGACTGTAAAAATATTAGTTTTTTCATGCCTTCACCCCCTTTCGAAAGTGAAACAAAAAAACTGTCCCGAAGGACAGTTTTAGAACAAACAATATTTAAGTGAATCAATTTATATCAAAAGTATACTATACAAGTCAAGAGGTTGTATTTTATCAACCTAAATAGCGCTATTTTGGCCATTATAGTAGCAGTAATGATGCAAATAAGATTCATTGTAAGTAAAAGGACTTATTATTTTTTAGCAGGCAAAATTTATAAGACTTTACAAGTCAAGAGGTTTATTGCCAGTGCCAGCTTGTTTTATTATTAAACCATCTAGGCCGCGATACATTGAGAACGGTTTGTAAGTAAATTTCTTTCAGATATATTTACGCAATTATACGTTAGTTTGGTGATAAAGGTTTCTTGACTAATCTTATATAATCTTATATACTTAGATCAATAAGATAATACTATGGCACCAACAACTCGTTTTAACCAAAGGCTTCAAAACCTTGCTCCAAGTATTTTATCTGATATTGGAAAAATTGACGAACTAAAGGGAATGTGGATAGCCGGGGCGCAGTTAAGCCCAGTTGTGTTAGGCAGGCTTAAACAATCGGTCTTAATTACTTCAACTGGTGCATCGACTCGTATAGAGGGAGCTAAACTTTCGGACGAGGATGTTGAGAAACTAATGAGGGGTATATCTGTAGAAAAATTTACAGATCGGGACAAGCAGGAAATAAAAAGGTATTTTGAACTACTGCAAAACGTTTTTAATTCATGGAAAAACCTTTCTTTCAATGAAGGTACAATTAAACACTTTCACAAGCAATTATTGAAATATGTTGAAAAAGACAAACTTCACCGAGGTGAATATAAAAAAAGCGAGAATAAAGTGCATATGATCAATTCTGCTGGAGAATCTGTCGGAATTCTCTTTGACACAACACCAGCTTATCTAACCCCAACATCAATGCTTGCACTTGTGGAGTGGACACAAAAAGAATTAAAGGAAAAAACATATCACCCTCTGCTTATCATTGGTAGTTTTCTTGTTGAATTTTTACAAATTCATCCGTTTACAGATGGTAATGGCAGACTTTCCAGAATAATAACTAATTTATTACTTCTAAAATCTGGGTACCTATACGTACCTTATGTATCTCACGAAAAACTAGTTGAGGATAACAAACCCAACTATTATCTTGCATTAAGAACCAGTCAAAAGACTTTTGGGACAGAGCAAGAAAATATTAATCCATGGTTCGAGTTTTTTTTGAAAATAATACTTAAGCAATCCGAAATGGCCGTGGATTTGTTATCGGCAGAAAATGTTGAAAAAACATTTTCTAAAAATCAACTGGCAGCATGGCAATGCCTGCAAAAAGTCGAAGAGGCGACACCTCGTGAAATTGCAAAAAATGCCGGCATTGCCCGTCCTACCATCAATCAGATAATGACTAAATTCATCAAATTGAAACAAGTTGAACGCCTTGGGCTTGGCAGAAGCAGTAGATATAGAATTACCAAAATTCAGTTGGTTATGTCCCCCAAAAATTGAAATTTCAAAGTCAAACTTAAGAAGCATTCTTGATGATGACGATTTTGAAACTAATTTTGTAACAGTATCAAATTTTCTACTATCTAAATCTTTTGAAAAAAAGAAATTGCATCTTATAGAGTTAAAATCATTTCCAATCTTTCAATCCTGTATTGGTGTAAAAGTAGATATGAATAAATACCATTGAAAGCAACAATCCCTCATGCATGTCTTGTCGATGTGAATGTCAGACTCTTTGTCGTGATAATTTTGTGCTTAAATTCAAATTAGGAAGGAAGTAAAGTTTTCCCTGTTGATAACATCAACTGGTATTCTGTACATATTAGTAAATGCTTTTACGCGGGCTTTAGCGGGTGACCATTTGATTTCATATGCTTTGATTTTGCCACTAACAATGTTTTTAACCAACAAATCTACTTCGCTACCAATTCTGGAGCGCCAAAAGTAAAGTCTTCCTAAATTGCCTTCAAGCAAGTTCTTTTTGGCAAATTCGGCAATAACCCAGTTTTCCCAGATTTTTCCAATATCAGAACGAAGTGGGCTAGCATTTAATTCGCCCACTAGAGTATTTCTGACACCTGTATCCCAAAAAAATATCTTTTGGTTTTTGGCAATCTCTTTCCTTGGGTTTGTGCTAAATGAAGGCAAGCGGAAAATAACAAATGTTCTTTCCAGTAAATCAAGATAGCGAGTCACCGTGACTCGGGATATATTTAATGAGTTTGCCAGCTCATTAACAGAAACAATCGATCCAGTCTGGTGCGCAAGAAGCAGCAACAAGCGTCTAATCAATTCTGGTGTCTTGATTAAACTAGATTGTAAAATGTCTTTTAATAGGTAATCCGAAACCAGATTATTTAAATATAGAGGTTTATCTTCTGTTGTAACCGCCTCAGGGTAGTTTCCGAAGGCTAAATTGATAAGCAAAAGCGAGTTTAGTTGCTCGGAAAATCCGACAAGGCTTTTTTTACCAAGCTTGAAATTGTACCAGCTTTGGGCTGAAACTATTTCAGAAAATACAAGTGGCGGCAAGTACAACTTGATGTTTCTGCCGGTCAAGCTTTCGGCTGAATGGTCTAAGATGTCTAAACTAGATGAGCCGGAGAGTATAACCTTGGTGGTAACCTCTGCGTCGAACCAACTTTTTACAATTCGACTAACCTGGGGGAAACGTTGCGCCTCATCAATGATTAGGATCTCTGGTGAGCCTAATGCGACCATGGCAGAGTTTGGGTCAAGCGGGGTTGCCCGAAAGAAAGATTGTTTGTCAACTTCGGTGTCTAAGTTAAGATATGTGGTTTTGTAGGTTTTAAAGAATGTTTTAAGAAGCGTGGTTTTGCCTACCTGCCGAGCGCCAAGCAGCAAAAGAACTTTTTTCAGCTTAAGCCACGCTCGCAGTCTTTGCTCCGCTTCTCTATGGATGTACTGGTTCATTGCCACTGTAGTATACATAATACTATATTATTTTGTCAAGTTTAGTGGCATTTTTATCGTATTTTCGACTTGCTTGTTAAATGTAACGCGTGCGGCACCTAAATTTTACATCTGTCAACTGCATGTAAAGTTTGCCAAATTGTGTAAATTTTAAGAAATTACAAGATGATTTTAGCAGAAAATTCAATGTAAGAGTTCCTAAGTTTTTGCACAGGAAGCTTGCTTACAGGGCAAAAAATGAAGGGATCAGCTTAAATACTTTAATATCTACGACTTTAACCAGCTTGATAAAATAAAGAACGGATTCAACCTATTTTAGGTTGCTTCTGAACTAAGTGAAGAACTCGAGAAGTCAGATCCGTGTCTTGCTACTTAAGTTGGATCTAAACAGCTTGGAATATTTGAGTTTCAGTCTGAGGAAATTCAATAATATCACGATTTATTCCACTTTCTGCCAAATCTTTTTTAACCACATCAAGTTTCATATAGAACTCACTTAGTAAAAAGGGGCGGCACCCCTCTTTTGCAAGGGTAAAGTGCACGCATAATTCTGCGCCCTTGCAAAATTCACCCTGCTTATTCTTTCACAAATCTATTAAGTAACATTTGATAAAAGTATTCAATCTTACACAAACCGATCAATTTCTCTACTAAGACTATTTTTGAAATCCTTTATGATAGGCCAATGACTTTTGGGTAAAAACTGTTTGAGTTCTAGCCCAAAATTAATTTTTGTTGTCTCGAGTTTCTTTTTGACTTGGGTAAGAAGCTTCCTTTGTTCTTGATTAATCAAATTTGATCGAATCAAATAATAAAGATCGTAAAAATCACGCGGCTTTGATCGGGTCAAAAGTGCTTGGATTTTTTCATTCGTCAGGTGTTTTCTATCCAAGAGCGTTATCGAATAGGGAGGGATAAAATCACCGGCAACGGTTACTACTTCGCTGGTATCTTTGGATCGACGTTTGGAAAATTGCAATAGAACTGTGATTTGATCATTGCCAATGCGAAATGAAATATTAGTCAGATATCCTCCAGTAGTTTCTTTTGATTCGACAATCTCAGTGTCAATTCCTTCCCGTTCAATTTCATTAAGTGTCGAAACGATAGCATCTTCTATATGTTTAGTATTGTAAAGTTTAGCGGAAAAATCGAGATCCTCAGAAAAACGTGGGCTGTTGAAAACTATCCTAAGCGCAGTACCGCCTTTAAAAAAAAATTGCTCAGCTTCTTTTTGATGGTAAAAATGCGCCAAAAAAAGATGCTGTACATATTCACGCCGGATATTAAGCTCAGTTGTTTGCAGTTTTTTACTTAGATTTTGGATAGCAAAGGATGAAATCATAATACATTTTCAATAAATGTGTCTAATTGTTGGTTCTGAAACAGGGCCGCATAATGTTTTAATTTTGTTTTATCAATCTGCTGTTTTGCCTGAGATATTAATCGATCATTGAGATCTTGTTTTCTAAGCGATACAAAATACAGATAATCAACCAAGGCTTTCTCAAATTCGGCTATGGAAAATGAACGGTTATCTTTTTTTATCAGTGAATACCCAGTGTAGGCTTCTGGCTTAATAGTTCGGTATGAAAAAGAAGTGGTACCTGTAGTAAATAGTCGGGTGGCTTTGGTGGTTGCTGAAGTAACAACATAAGACATTTCCGGCAAAATCCCATAATATGCCAATGCATACTCAAATGAAATGTAGGAAGGCTGATATAGCGTATTGGCAACTTCCTCTTCACTGGGCGGATCGCTTTTGAGGGTATAAACACCCCTTTTTAACCGTAAAAGGAAACCTTGGATTGTCTGGTTTTCGAGAAAATGTTTGGTAGTAACTGGATTTAAGCCAAAAATATGTGCAAATAAATGGGGCGTAAACACCTTTACCCCTCGTCTTAGTAGTTCTTCTCGTACTTTTAGTGGTTTCAGTAAAGTATACATATTTATACTTATCTGAAATGATTATACAGAATATTTTACATTACGTCAACTAACTAAACAAAGTGTAAGGGTTTTTGCACCCCTCTTTTACAAGGGTAAAGTGCACGCATAACTCTTTTATGCAAAACTTCTCTTCTAACTGCCGAACTTTATATTGGGTAAAGATACAATGTTTTTTATCTAAAATGAGGTCTTTAATCCTATTTTCTTAAAGTCGCTGTCCAAAGTGAACACCTCATCTAATTTTAAGTCCTTGAAAAGAGTGTAAGTAGTTGCATCAGTAAAGGAAATTTTGTGTTCGGAAAATTTTGATAAAATATTTAATGACTTTTTAAATGTTTCCTCATCTATATCTAAAACTTTTATTTCTTCTTTTTCTATGGATTTTACAAGAAGGTTTATAACTTTTTCGGTTGCTTTAGCACCGAAGTCATATATGAATCGGGTAAATAGTTCATCAAGTATATAATAAGAAGTGTAAAATAGAGCTCTTTGGTTACGATAAAAGTCGTATTTCTTAGCAACTTGTTTGTGGTATTTCTCTTGGGAAACAAAAAGGGCAATAAAAGCTCCCGTGTCGAAAAATACTTTCATTAATCGATTAGGTACGAACTATCATCTTTGGGTGCGTAGTTAGTTTGCTCGAGACTGCTAATATTAATTTGGCCAATTAGTGAATCTAAAATGAACTTGTCGTTAGGAGCAATTTTCTGTGCGGCAAATGTTTTGGCTAAATTCAAAGCCAATCTGTCAATTGCCTCTCGAATGAGTTTTGATCTGGAAACAGAAGTGTATTTCTCAAACTCATCCAGTACTGATACTGTGTTTGGATTAAGATAAACCTGATATCTTTTCATAATATATACATTATATTCTATGGTGTATATATTGTCAATATTCTAGGGATTTGTATTTCAAAGCTCAACCGTTATCAAAGATAAAAGCTCTTCATGAATGATAGTATTGCCTAACGTTGTTTCACCACAGCGGCAGGTTTTATTCCACTTTCTGCCAGATATCGTTTTTCATTCCACGTGCTTTGATCTGGTCTTCAGTTGTGAGATAAAAGGAAACTTCTGCCCCATCAGAATCGCGCGTTTTGGTAATAAATTTTGATAGGAAACCTTTACTAGCGTAATTAGGGCAAACCATTAGGATTGTTGGGAAGGGGTGGTTTGTATATTGCTCCCATTTACCGGAAGAATGATATTTAAATAAGTATTCGATATGTTTGCGCGAAACAAAACGCGGAAGTTGCCCACTGATTATTTCAACAAAATATCGCTTTGTTTCTTTCCCCTCAGTAGTTGCAATATAGGCATCTGGTAATGGCCGGGGAAGGTATTTATGGTCTTCTAAATCAATTTTGGTGAAAAAATTAAACTCTATTTTACCTTCTTTTGCCTGCGATTTAAGGTTTAGACAAATGTCGGCAAGAAACATGGAGTGTTCCCTAAAGTATTGGGAACGGGTTTTTTCCCGATAGATGCGCTTAAGAAGGCTTGTGTTTACCCCAGTCTCTTTTTTTAAGATGTCCCTACTTTTTTTGTCGAGGAAGTAAACAGCCGGTTTTGTGTTCTCACCAAACTTTTTGGAGTATGTTCTATTTAATATTCCTTTTTGGGTTAGGTCAGCAAGCCATACTTTTATTCGGTTGGGGTACTCGTGATTGAGCATTGTCTGAATTTGTAACCGATTAAGGAAGCGGAACCTATATATGAGAAGAAGTATTTCAGTTTGTTTGTCAGTTACGGATTGTGATTCCATTGTATTTGAAGAGGCAGGGGCAGTGGCAGGAGTATTATTAAATATCCCTCAGTTTTGGGATTATATCACTTCCTCCCCTTATGTATATGAAGGAAAAAAGGTAAAGAAAACTAAAAAGATAGCTTCAAAGTAAATGAATATCTGTGTCCGAGCGTTGACACAAATTAAGAGATAGAGAGTTCTTCAATCTAAGGTAAAGGGCCTGAGTGTTGCGGGACCATTAGAGCCTGCTGAGTAACTTGTTTCTTGGGAACACTAACTGGAATCTTTGGTTGTGTATATTTAATAGCATAGCTCTCCCGTGACATTCTGATAACTTCATCCACCCTTTCATTATTTGCAGTAGACTCCACCGAAATTGTTTCGCCTGAGAAAGGTTCTTCGGGATTTAGGGAGCTAATCTTCATATAGAAATGAAACGAAGGAAGGCTTGCTATCTCGCCTTGCTGTATATACGGCGTAAATTGAGGAAGGATTAGCTTCTCATCTTCTGGGTTGGCTGTCCTAAAGCAAATTATCGTTCCTGTGTTGGCAAGCGTTATATTAACTAAATCTTTATCTTGAATTTGTGAAACAGTCTGGTGGGCAAGAATAGCACCGAGCCGGTATTTTCTAGCTTCAGACAAAATCTGCGCAAATGATGGTGTAGCAAAATTTTGAAACTCATCGACGTACAAATAAAAATCGCGTCTTTTAGTAATATCAACTCTAGCTCGCTTCAGTGCGGCTAGTTGAATTTTCGTCATTACCAAAATACCAAATACTTCCGAAGTGTCTTCACCAATCTTTCCCCTAGAAAGATTACAGAGAAGTATTTTTCCGCTGTCCAAAATATCGTCAAAGTTAATGCTCGATTTTTTTTGTTCCAAAACTCTTTTCGCTGTTACCGAGAAAAGAAATCTTCCAATCTTGTTAGTAATTGGAGAAATCATTTTAACTTTTTGGTAGTCCCCGGCTTTGCTAAACTCATACTCCCAGAAATCTTTTAGGTTTTCGTCTGTAAGCCTGTCGGTAACACTGCTGCGGTATTTAGAGTTAATTAAAAGTTTGTAGACTGTAAACAGTGTCGGGTTTTCTGTGGTAAATGCTGTGTGGATCGTGTTTCTTAAGATATATTCCATTCTGGGACCAGAGTACTTTTCCGAATATAGTTTATGAAAAAGAGAAATAATACTTTCGGTAATAAATTCTTTTTCCCTAAGGGAATCTTCCCCGCTTAGATTTTCGGATAGCTCTAGCAAATTTATCCCGATCGGAAAGCCAATATCGTCAGGACTAAAATAAATGACATCCTTCATTCGTGCTTCTGGTATAGAGGGAAGTATTTTTTCAATTAGATCGCCGTGCGGATCAATAACACATAAACCTTTTTCGTTTTCGATATCTTGACTGACCATGGATAAAAGAAGAGTTGATTTACCGGTTCCGGTTGCTCCTAAAATGTACATATGTCGCCTTCGTTCCTCTTCGTTCAAGCCTATCTTAGTTATACTTTCACCATACTTATTATTTGCAAAAGTGATATCCAAATCCTGCGCCTTCTTCAAGGAAATTGGCGCAGGCAGTTGCCTACTGTGTGTTTTTACAATGTCCTCAGTCTTTGTAATTTTTGTGAATGGAAAGTGGTAAATATCGGAAGCTTCAGAAACTGAAATATGGGATTTTCTGGAAAGCGCAAACATGCGTTTTTTAAAGCTAGAGAATAATAATTTCTTAAAAAAACGTGGGTTTGCCCTTACAACTATTGATTGCTGTCCTTTGTTGGCAAATGTCGCAAACGAGGAGGCAAATCCGCTGACTCGCTCGCTGATATCACGTTTATTTTTAACTACAACCAATAGTCTAATTGTTGCCTCAAAAAGGGGTTGACTTATTTTTGAGTGGATTGACTCGACCAATTCATTTTCGAAAGGTGTCTTGATACGATCTTTGTTGGGTTTGCTTCCTAAAAGATTCGGGGTTGGAATACTTTCATTGGTAGCAAGAGTCGAGATCACCCAAAATGGAAATATAATGAGCGAGAACAAAGCAGACATGGTTAATTTTAGAAATAGTACTGGGATTTTAAGATAACTCGGCACGCTTTTGGAGTTCAAATGGTCTAAAACATCGCCGTTATAGAAAATGATATTTGCAATCTTTTTCGTTTCTGCTGGCTTTGCTGGTGCAAGCAGAAGTTGAAGTGAGACTAGCTCCGTTGGATCTAGTTTTGTCATCATGCCGGTTATGTAGGCTATCGGGTCGTGCTTCGCAAGGTCAACTTGTTTATTAAGAGGAAAAGCGAAATGGTGGGAAAGCTTAAATTCGACTACCTCAAATTTGCTATTTTTTAACTCTTCCACATTTTCTGGTAAATAGTCATCAACTGCTTTTACCGAGAGTTGCTGAAGATAAGATAAGAGGCTTTTTCTCAGGATATTTGCTTGTTTCTGGGTTGTCCTTAGCAAGTAGCGAATTCCCTGGTTTTGAGTGGAAACAATTTCTAAAGAAATCCTTATCTTGTAACCAAGTACGCGGTCCATAAATGTCCTTTTGTTCGTGAGTGCATGGACTAATGAAAAGAGTTTTTCAGTAGTAACAGATTCTTGTTCTGTTTTGGGAGGCGGGGTAAGTTCCAAGAATACGGGCTTTTCATGCCCCGACCTTTTGATGAGAAGAAAACTGCGGATAACTATGAAGACAATTCCGATCAGTAATACTATTAACGAACTCAGAAAAAATACACTTATAAAATGCAATCCGGAGGCAAAATTGAGATTGAAGTAAAAATTAACGAATCTGCCGATTATATAATCAGCTCTAAGCTGCTGAAAATTCATAACACCCTTTTGGGGCAGTTTAGGCAGAAATATGAGACGAATATATCATATTAAACAGGATAAATGCGAGTGTCTTTTTAAAATTTTGTATTCTAAGTTTCGAAGATAGGTTTATGAAGTTTAAGCCTCTTCTGGAATAAGGTAGCAAATAAGCGTACTATCTTGAATCGTTTCAGGACGGGGTAAATAATACACAAGTGCTCTGTAAAAGTGCATTCTTGAATGTTGGAGTTAACTGACCGACGGTATTCTTAATAATAGTTGTGTCGGCCGTAAACAACTTATCTGGCCGCGCATAACTTACAATCGGCAAACTGCCTTTAGCAAAATCCTCAGGTTTAATACATATCGCTATTTTACTTGTATATGGCTTTGAGGTGATTTGACACAAAATAAGGTTATCAAATTCAACGTTTGCCAGAACTATCGCAGGTCGCACTTTCTGGCCTTTTAAATTGGAGAATGGAAACATAACCAGGACAACACTGCCTACTGCAAACTTGCCCATGCTTTATCCTCTTCGGGTCGGTTCCAATCAGCAGCTAGTGTTTTTTCTGACAGCAACAGAGTAGCAGCTGCGGACGTGCTTTTTAATCGTGCTGCAATAATTCGTATTTCACCCTTTTTTGCTTGCAATTCGACTTGATCTTTAAGACCACTTTCATGAAGAAGCGGTTTTGGTATACGCACTCCACGAGAATTTCCTATTGCAATAAGTGATGTTATCATAGTAATTACATTGTACTTACGTATAAAGATATTGTCAACAGGATAAACGCGAGTGTCTTTTCAAAATTTTGTATTCTAGGTTCCAGAGATGAATTTATGAAGTTTAAGCAGAATATCCTTTAAACCAGTTTGAACTAATGTATTATGCCAAGCGCTAGGGATCTCGGCTGATGAATAAGTTTCCGAATTTTTTTCTTTTAAATTCATGCGAATTTCATTAACTTATTCAGATAAATCTTCAACCAGGTTGGCAATAAATAAGTTGAAACGTAACTTCTTGCCAAAATCGGCAGATAGCTAAGCCCTAGCTTTTGCTCTCTGAATATTTTCTGGTGAAGTTTGAGGCTGTTTCTGTAAATCTTTTCTATTGTTTTTTGTGATCTTCTTTCCTTTTGACTTCTGAAAAATAATAAGTATTTGGAGATATTTGCCATCTTAAAATCTTTCGCTCTTATTAAAAATTCAAAGTCCTCGACATAATCCCAATTCTTGTCATATCCTTTTAATATTGTAAAAACTTCCTTTTTTGCAAACCACGTTGAATGAAGAAGTGGTGTTAACCGGTAAATTTGTTTTTTAATCTTGTCATCAGTTGTTGGTTTTTTTATACCTCCTATTAGTTTGCCATTTTCGTCTATTACACTAACAAATGAACCGCAAATATCAATTTGAGGATTCAGTTCCATAAAGTTGAGCTGAATGTGGAACCTTTCAGGTTTTGAAATATCATCTGCATCCATTCGTGCGATATAACCCCCCCCAGATTGTTGAAGAGCGATATTTAGTGACGCAGCCAGACCTAAATTTTTTTCATTTTTAAAGAGTTGAATCCTTTTGTCTTTTATACTAGTTAAATATTTCCAGGAATCGTCAGTAGAAGCATCATCTACAACTATAAATTCAAAATTTTTATAAGTTTGTACTAATATACTTTTCACGGCCTCTTTAAGATAAGGTAGACCGTTATAGACAGACATGATAACGCTGATTTTAGGATTTTTTAACTTTTTCATATATGCTTAAAGTTTCTTTTGAAGCTTTTTCCCAGGAAAATCGTTTTACTGAATTATAGCCATTTAGACCCAGCTTCTCTAAGTTATCCTTTGCTAATGCCTGAACAATCGTTTTGGCTATCTGGTTTGGATCGTAAATGTTACCGATTAGATATCCGTTTTGACCATTTCGAACCAAATATGGATTATCGCCAGTATTTGAAATAATTACTGGTAATTTTGCTGCCCATGCCTCAAGAAGAGTTAATGGCTGACCTTCATAAATTGAAGGCAGTATAAAAAGATGGCTTGATTTGTAAAGTTTTATTAATTCAAGACCTTTTTTTTGACCTAATAACAAAACGTTTTTTTTGAGTTTAAGATTTGCTACTTGGGACTGTAGTTCAGCTTTTAAGTCCCCTTCGCCAACAATTAGAAGTTTAATATTTGCAATTTCCTTCTTTACAACTGATATAGCTTCAATAAGATTAATCAGATTTTTCTGCGGATGAAGCCGGCCTACAAAAATCGGGGTCGGTTGTCCAAATTTTTTAGTTCTGACTCTATCAAATTTTTTTGTATCTACACCATTAGGAATATAAACAACATTCCTGTTGACATTTTTTAACTTTAAAAAGTCCCGGGAAACTGTAATCTGAGCATTGTAAAGAATTTGGGTGAGGATAAATTTTTCAAACCACTTTGAAAGAGGATTATTCAAGTTTGTATTTATTGACGTACCATGTACAGTAAGTACAGTTGGAATCCCTTTAAAAACCATCAAAAGTCTGGCAACGATGCCAGGTAAAAAAGCGTGTACGTGAATTATGTCGTAATCTTTGCTAATTATAAATAGAAACGCTTTTGGCAAAAAGTAGATTTTCGAAAGTATACTATTTGCATCTGATTTTTTCCCCAATTGATAAATATTTAAATTTTTAACTTGAAGTAAATTACCTTCTCCATTATTTCGGGTAATAACGTCAATATGAATTTGTTTTTTTGCAAGTCTTTTGGAAATTTCCCAAGCATTAGTTTGGCCGCCACCAACTATCGGAAACCAAGTATCTATAATAACTGCTATCTTCATTTAGTTGATACTTTGGTAAAAATAATTAATCGTCTTTTTTAAACCTTTGTCTAGATTTACTTTGGGTTTAAATCCGGTAACTCTACTGAATTTTTGGTACGATAAACTACTTTTTTCAACTTCTGAAAATCTTTGAGGTCGATGCATTATCCTGACCGGTTTGTTGTCGTCAATGCTAATCAGCTTATTTGCAAGATGGTTGATTGAAGTTTGTGTCGATGTGCCGATGTTAAAGTTGTCTATGGTTCTCTCGTCAAGCGATCTAATAAGAGCGTCGATTACATCGGAAATATAAATAAAATCTCTAGTTTGTTCTCCTTCTCCATATATTACTAACGGGGTTTTTTTAATAATGTTGTTTGCAAAGATTGCCACCACCCCACCTTCTCCACTGGCATCTTGCCTGGGACCATAAACATTTGCAAGTCTTAGACAAACATAAGGCATCTGATAACTTTTATAATAATTTTGGAAAAAGTACTCGCTGCAGAGTTTGGAAATTCCATAATAAGATATCGGGTTCCTTGGATATTTTTCATCTATTGGTAATCTTTCGGCTTTTCCAAAGATTGCCGCTGATGATGTAAAAATGATTTTCTCAATTTTAATTTTTCTGGATTTTTCTAAAAGTTTGAGAGTCGAAAATAGGTTTGTTTGAAAATCTTTTTTGGGATCTTTTAGCGAGTTACTTATACTGGATTGAGCCGCTAAGTGAAAAATGATATTGGGTTTTAGTATTCCTAGAAGTTTTAAAAACTTGGGTGAGTTGATGTTTATTTTAAAAAAATCTACTTTTTTGTTTAAATTTTCAATTCTGCCTTTTGAGAGATTATCGACAACGTAAACGTCAAAGTCCTCTTCAAATAACCGGTCGCACAAGTGCGACCCGATAAATCCTGCTCCTCCGGTTACAAGAGCTTTCTTTTTTTTCATTTAACCAAGTTTTTGTAAACTGCTTCTGTTTGATCAGCAATTTTTGACCAGTCGTAAAATAACGAAAGTTTTCGAGCCTCATCGGATTTTTGCTTGTAGAAGTTTTTATCAGAGATAAATTTTTCCAGCTTTTTTGATAAGTCTTCTATATCGTCTAACTTAAAGAGTAAACCCCCTTGACCATTTTTTGTAACCTCTTTAAAAATTTCAATGTCGGATACTATATAAGGGAGTCCGGCGGCGGCGGCCTCTATCGTGGCAATCCCAAAACCTTCAACTGATGAAGGAAGACAAAAAACCTGAGCCGCTTTAATTTGTTTTATTAACTCCCCTCTTTTGAGATTTTTTAAGAAATTTACTTTATTGGAAATTTTGAGATTATGACACAATTGCTTTAGTTTATTTTCCTCGGGTCCACTTCCTATTAAAATCAGGCGTATGCCTCGGCTTTTTTTTGAAACTAGTGAAAAAGCTTTTACTAAATGATCAACCCTTTTATAGCTGACTAAGCGACTGATGCAAATTATGGTAAAGTGCCTATTTTTCGCAACAGTCGAGATGAATTCATTCTGATCGACGCCACAGTAAATCTGGCTGATCTTTTTTTTGGGAACATTGTTTTTCACTAATTTATTTAATGTCGATTTAGATATTGCAATAAAATGATCAGCCGATCTTGAAAAATTGAACCTTTCGAGTAATGAACCAAAGATGCCGGCTACTTTCGAGTTTTTAGTCCATTGCCCAATAAAAACATCCGGATACCAAAATACTACCGGTATTTTATTTTTCAGAGAGATTTGTTTTGCGATAAGATGCGCTATGAAATTTACTCCATCAACAATATCGGGTTTTAGAAGGACTCCTGTTTTAATTGCACTTAGAATGAACATTATTTTATTGGGTATTTCAGGTAGGCTCGCCGTCTCTGAATAATTTAATACGGGGCCTACTCGGTGGATTTTTATACCATTTATTACATCTAGCCTTTTTAATCCCTTTTGACGCGAAGCGATTACATGTACCTGATGAATTTTGGCTAAATACTTAGCAACAAAATACGTTCTGGCTTCTACCCCGCCGGAGAATTTTAAATCCCTTCCTTGCGGGAAAAACTCGGTAACCAGAAGTATTTTCATTTTTTAGATCCTCGCTTGCGCGAGGATGACAGAGGGCGAGAAGATTTTTTCGAGGATTTTTGGAGAGCGATGTGTCTTACTAAATAGGTAATTTCATGTCTTAAATCCTCAATCATTACATAAATTCTAAAAACCAGATAAAAAAGCAGTACCAGCGAAACATAGACAATGACATCTACTCCCCTGCCTACACCGATAAATGAGGCCAGTTTACTGGTGATTGGAGGTGACAGGACAACAAGTAGTGCCACAGTCCAAATTAAGGACCAGAAAATAAACAGAGGCGCAGTTATCGCCTTCTCTCTGAAACGCAAAAAAGCGCGAGAGATTGCAAAAATTATGAATGCAGTCAATAGTACTTGGATAGAGGTGATCATATTATCTTAGAAATCTTACCAAGAATCGTATTAAAATAGGAATAGCGTTGAGATTTTTTTGTCCTTTTTTTCTTGAATAAGACGTATAAATGGCTTTAATTGGAACCTCTTTAACTAAAAGATGGTGACGCTTGGCTTCATGTAAAATTTCTGACGAAAAATCCATTCTCTCGCCTTTAAAATCAATGAGATCAATTGCTTTTTTGGAAAAGGCGCGTAGACCTGATTGAGAATCGGTTGATGAAACCCCAAATATAAGAAGAGTAGCAATATTGGCGAGCCAGTTAAGCACTTTGCGGTCTTTCGGAATTTTTTGTTTAAGGGCAAACCTGGTTCCAATAACCAAATCTGCTTTTTGGGTAATTAAAGATTTTATAATTTTGTGAATATCTTTCGGGTAGTGTTGGCCGTCCGAATCAAAAGTTACTGCAATATCGGAACCATTTAACTTCACCCATTCAATTCCCGTCTTAATGGCCGCTCCAAGGCCTCTGTTTATTGAATGAGAAACTATGGCAACATTAGCTTTTTGCGCTTCTTGGGCCGTCTGGTCGGTAGAGCCATCGTCAATTACAACTACCTCGATACGGGAGAGCCCCTTTACCCGCCTTGGTATTGATTTTAGAACTTTATGGATAACAGCTGATTCGTTAAATGCGGGGACGATTATTGTGGCCTTCACATCTCTTTTATGATCGGGCAACTACAAAGATTCCGACAAGCATTATTATAATTCCTAAAATCCTGGCTGTGGAGACACTTTCATTTAAAAACCTGATTGAGCCGATGGTGGTTAGCAAAAAAACCATGCTTGCGAAAATAGGATAAGATTTTGATAAGTCGTTGAAAGTTAAAACCCTTAGCCATATGACAAAGGAGATTGAATAAAGAGCAAGACCGGTTAATATGAAGGGATTTACGGCAGCTTTGGCGATACCATAAATTAGTTGTGATTTATCGGAACTGATTCCTCCAAAAGAAACTACTCCCTTTTTTAGAAGAATGTTGCCGGTAACGTTTATAAAAACACTGGCTAAAAGAAGTTTATAAAATTCCATGGGGAAATATTAACACAGTTTGGTCTTTTTAGGCCACCCAGTATCCTCGGGTAAAAAGTATCACACATACAGACAAAATTAATAGAGAGAAGACAACGATAGTAGTCTTTATCAAAGTGCTTTTTATGTGTGCTAAAACAATGTAAATTGGAAAGGCAACCAGAATATATCTGGGCATAGAAGCGAGGGTACCTGTTAATGTAGGTGTGATAATTGCCAACCAGCTGAAAATTAGCCACTCTTTTTTGACTTTTTTGGACGCTAAAATCAAAAGGATTATTGTGAATATGGTTGACGAAAGCTCTAAAACCGCATTAAAAAGAGGAAGCCCGGATGTTGTAGCTAAAATTTTTACATATCTCCAGAAGACCTGAGGCAGAAGAATAATTTGGGTCGTTGACCTTTCCTGACCGAAAATACTTTGAGCTTTAAGAAAATATAGAGGGTCATTGAACTCGATTTTTAGATAGATCATGTATGCAACTAGTCCAATCGGTACTATTATTGCTGGCGTTAAGGCTTTCAGTCTGAGATTTTTGATTAAAGAAGGAGCTAAGAAAACACCCACTAACCTCGTAGCTGAGGCAAACAGTCCAAAAATAGATGCCTCAAGAAGTCTTTCTTTTTCAAAAAGATAAAAACTGGATATAATGACAAGGAAAAAAAGTCCCTCCGAGTAAGCGGCACCAAAATAAAATGATGTTGGGAAGATAATTAAAAATACGCAAGACCATAGTGCAATTTCTTGCGAAAATAAATTTGAAAGAAGCTTAAAAAAAATAATTAATCCTATAAGAAAAGACAGGTTTGAAATTATTAAGGCGATTAGGACTGGATTTGCTGCAAATAGATTTGAAAAAAATTTTATCGTCAAGGGATAAAGTGGAAAGAAAGCTTGAGTAAAATCCTGCTTGTATAAGCTTCGAGAAATACTTACATAATGAGCACCATCAAAATTGGCAAATGACCATACAAAACTCGGCAAATTGGAACCTGTTAGAACTTCAATGCCTACAAAGCTAGTTTTAAATTTTGGGATCAAAAACTGAGCCAAATGGGCAATGAGAAATAAATAAATCCTCCAATTAAAAAAGAGTAAAAGAATTATTAAAATATTTTTGTTCTTTCTAAGAAGCAAGTTCATTATAATAATTTGTAAATATTCGCAGTTTCTCTGGTGGTTTTTGCCCAAGTAAAATTTGAGGCGTGTTCAATTAACTTTTGGGAGAGTACCTGTTTTTGTTTTGGATTTATCTCCATTACTTTCTTGATTTTTCGGGCTATATCGACGGGATTATCAGTATTGCAAAACACGGCATGGGGCCCGGCAATTTCGGAAAGTGAGGAATTTTCGGAGCAAACCACAGACGTACCGCAGGCCATGCTTTCCAAAACTGGCAGACCAAATCCTTCGTAATAGGAGGGCAATAGTGTTAGGTCTGCTAAATTATAAATTGCGACAAGATCTTCATCCGGAACATAGCCTGTTTTGACAATCTTTTCTGATAAATTTAATTTTTTAATTAGTTTGTTTAATACTTGTGTTTGCAGTAATGACTTATCAGCCAATGCTTTGCCAACCATAACAAGATTAACTTTGGCGATTTTTATGCTCTCAATTAGGTTCTGAAGATTTTTATTCCAATTAACATCGCCAACGTAAAGTGCAAATTTTCCTGATAGTTTGTATTTCTTGGCTACCACCGATAACACTTTTTTGTCAGTAGTGGGACGAAATTTTTCACTTGGTGCCAGATATACAACATGGATTTTATCCTCCGGGAGGGATAACTTATTGATTACGTCTTGTTTTGACGTCTGTGAATCACAGATGACGGCGTCTACATTTTTTAGGGCTAATTTCTGTAGGCGCAAGTTAATGTTACCTTTGAGACCTACTGGAAAATGTTCTGGAAAAATAAGAGGGATAATATCATGGATAGTTACTACTACCCTACTCGCTTTTTTATTAATCGGCAAAGTATGGAAGAAAAGATCAAAATATGGATAGTGAATAATATCCACCGGCGGGGGAGAGTTGGGACTTTTGAAAAACTCAAAGTCTATTCCCCAATTCTTTTCTTTGAATTCATTTATTAGACTTTTTGTATATGAACCTATTCCTCTGACTTGATGCCCTGTTTTTAGTGGGCTTATATCAACTGCGATCTTCACTTATCTTGCCTCCCCGCTCCAATATTTAACATAGGCGAAGAAATGGTGAAATGATGAAAAAAGAGCCCAAATGAAACCGCGAAAGCCGTCCTGATAGCCTTTATGTCTAAAATAGATACTTAGAAAGCTTGTAAAAGGCTTCGCTATCATGTAATAAAAAATTGGCAACGGTCCCCTTCCTGGATTTTTCTCTTCAATTCGACGAGCAGTTTCGTCTGTGTAGCGATTGGCTCGCAAAAGATATCTTTCAAAAGTCGGGTCGGCAAAATGTAAGATGTCGTTTTTAAGATGTCCAACTTCCCCGTTAATTTTGACCTGCTCATGAACACTGATTTCGGGAAGTCGTCCGCGCCTTTTTTTAAAAAGCCTAATGACGCTATCGGGATATGCCCCGCCTTTTTTTAAATAACCTCCCAGAAACCAGTTTTTCCTGTTAATAAAGAAGCCGTTTTGCCCTGGGTTTTTACCAACCACTTGCTTGATTTCTCTTGCAAGATCGTCGTTAATCCTTTCATCAGCATCTATTAAAAAAATCCACTCATTGCAGCAATTGTCTATTGCCATATTTTTATTGATATGAAACATGGTTTTGTTGGAAGTTTTGATGACTTTGGCACCGAGGCTTTTTGCGATCTCGGCGGTTCGGTCTTGTGATGAGCCGTCAACCACAACGATTTCGTCTGCCACTTTATCCAGAGACTCGATGCAGTCGGTAATATTTTCTTCCTCATTATAAGTAGCAAGCGCTGCCGATATTTTCGGGTTTTTCATAACTGTAATAATTCCTCGAGTGTTTTGGGTCTGCCAAATGTTATTATTTGGCCATTTTCTAAAGGTATTGTTTTTAGAATCTTAAAATTGCCTGGTAAATTATCTGAGAAGTTGACATAAAGCTCTTCCGGGTCTTCCGGTGGTCCCTGGTTAAAAAAGAAATTGTCAAAGTGCTCTTTGGAACCAACTTTTTGATAAGTCGCAGGATTATATTTCGAGGCAAATAACCAGAAGATGTAAGCTTGTTCAAAATTTCCACTTACATTAATTTTTTTAAATTGATCTCTGAACTTCTCTGATTCTATAACTGCCTGAAAATTGCCATATTGCCAATACTGGGCACTTTGATTCGGATAATGATTCCAATAATTTTCAAGATATACAGCAACGGATATAAATATCACCAAAAGGAAGACTGGCATGATTAACATATTTCTACCAGCGAATTTTGACAACAGGTTGGATATTGAATAAGAGGAAATAATTGTTAGAGGAATCACCATAGGTAAGGCCCTGACTGCATGCGGGGAAGGACTGGTTGTTGCAGCTGCTACGGGAGAGGCGATAAGCCAAAGGAGAATCAACATTTTTTGCCTGTTGGGATTTTTTAGGAGCAGATAAAGTCCTGCCAAAATAAGAGGAAGTTCTAATGAGTAAAGCATTCCCATGTTCTCAATATGGTGGCGGGGATTGTCATCGCCTTTTAGAAACAGAAAATTGAGGTCAAAGCTAGCCAGATAATTTTTAAGCATAGACTGGGCTATGATGACTCGCCTGTTGTGAATAATTTTTGGCAGTGGAAGCTCTTCTTTTTGGTCTTGCCCAATGTAATCAACCGATTTTTTAAGGTTTTCTACTCTTGAAGTGTTGATAGTCGACTCAAATCTTGTGAGAATCAGATCTTTGGGGGTAAGAATAAGTAAGGGCAGCACTGTAATAATAATTAAAGAAAAGAAAAATACAATATACTTTTTTGTAAACAATAAGAATTCTCTTTTAAAAATTATTAAAGTTATAAGCAGAAGCAAAGGGGTTAAAATTCTTTCTGTGTGATAAGTATAAAAGCTCAATCCTATAAACAGGCCGGAGGCAATAAGACTTAATTTCTGCTTAGTTGAAGCCGTATTTGCTCTAAATTTTAAGGCACTAATCAAACATGTGAAGGAGGCAACTAAGAAAAACAGGCCGATATTCGCCTCAAAACCCACTCTGGAAAATTGTAAATGCCATGGAGAGATAGCCAGCATTAGCATAGCCAAAAGTGCTATGTTTTTCGGTGGTGAGTGATGAGTGGTGAGTGATGAGTCTGTAGATTCAAACAGTTTCTTAGTTAAAAAATAAATTAGTAAGACTGTTAAGAAACCAAAAAATGCAGACGGCACACGTGCAGCAAACGATGTGAGTCCAAAGACAGCAACCGTGGGCACGTTTAGATACATATAAAGAGGGGGTTTGTAATCGTCAAAAGAACGATTATATAAAGGCAGTAATTTACCATATTCATCTCTGCCGGTTTTTAGAATTGAATAAGCATTGTAAGCATTGCTTGTCTCGTCCCAATTAAGACTTAGGGGCACTTGCCCTAGCTTATTAAAGCGCAGGATAAAGGCGAGAACAATAATAGCCAGAATGATAATTTTTGAAACTGAAAAATACTTAGTCATCGATTGAATCTTTTGCTTTTTGCTCTTCAACAGCTTTTTTTAAATTGTCAGTCTCGTAGACTTCATAAAGCGGATCTTGTCTAAAATCGTAAACTATAAAAATTGGCTGTAGCGGGTACTGAACCTCATTGTGTGATATGACAAGCAAAGATGCGCCAGGTAGAATTTCAACATTTGGTGCAGCGGGCATGAATTTGATATTTTCAATTTGATTAACTCTGATCCACGAATCTTGGCCTCTATATCTGTGATTGCCAATTGTTGTCAAGTATTTTTGGGGATCATATCTCTGACTAAAAAGATAGTGAATGTACTGCTTGGCATCATCGCCTTTTCTGGACACTATTACTTCACTGTAATTTTTTCTTTCATTTTCAATATAAGTAAATAATTCTTTATAACCGTATCGTTGATATCTTGCTGACATTTGGGGAAATTTGAAAAAAGTATCGGCAATTAACCTTGATAAGGAGGACGCTACGACTAAAGCCGACAATATAATAAACGCAGTTTTGACTGTCCTTGAACGCAATGCAAAAAGAATTGAAGTAAAACCTAAAGCCTCAATTATTTGGGGAGCGGGCATTAAAATGTTGAGTCTTCCTGGGTTGCCAATGCCGGTTAGTGATGCGCCTAGCGGCACAATTAAAAGCCAGGTAATCAAAACTTGACTGTTTTTATCTCGTCTTTTCAAGAGGATTATTAATCCTGCGATAAGAAGAGGCAATTCGAAAGCATAAAAAAGCCCTCTATCGGGAAAAGATTGATAGCCGGTTTGATTGCCTTTGGCGTAATAAGTTTGGGGTGATAGGTTTGAGAAATAATTGTTTGCGTAAGTTAGAGCAAAATAGTTGTATTTATTGTAGATTGTTTTGCATATTGTGGGGCTGATGTCACGGGAGCAGAAGCCTCTTTGTTCGTTAACGTCATCGACAATCCCCCTGCTGGTAACGCCTGTTATAAAACTTTCTTGAAAAAAACGTGACTGACCCTTAAATGTTAGTACGCTTGGCACTAAGGGAATTAACAAAATCAAAGAGATAATTATTAATGTTGCGATTAACTTTCTCTGCTTTTTTATTTGTATTCTGTAAATGAAAAGGAGGCTTGCAAAAAATAAGGGTACAAATAACCAGGCCGAGCGGTAGATGTAAAAAGAAAGAATAAATAGAAAAAATGAGAACTTAAAATATTTGGATTGGTCAAGGCCTTTTAGAAATAAAAATGCCGCACAAGTTATAAAAAATATGAGAATATCCGACTCGAAAGCGTTACGCGACGCAGCGATATGCCATGGAGAAACCGCAAGTAAAAGAGCAGCCACTAGACCTACTCTTCGGTTAAAGAGTTTGCCTGCAAGAAGGTGAGCAGAAATAATTGCAAGAACGCCGAAGACAACTGAAGGTAGACGCGTCGCCAGTTCGTTGGTCCCGAAAATCATTTGCGAGACCACTGTTGGGTAAAGATAACCAATCAGTTTCCAGTCTCCAAAACTTTCAAAAACCGGGAAAGGTAGAAATCTGCCCCATTCATCCCTGCCGGTTTTAAGTATGGAGTAAGCATTATAGCCAAATGCAGCTTCGTCATCGTTGAAACCGACTGGGACTGATGAGAGAAGAGTTAGTCTCAGCAAAATCGCTAGAGTAATAATTAATAGAAGAAAATAATTTTTTTTGAATATGCTAATCATTTATTACAACCTCATAAAGCCTCATAAAGCTATTCCCTTTACCCTTTTGGTACTTGGCAACAAGTTTAAGGTTGGATTTTGTAGGTTCTTTTTGTGTCTGATAAAAGATTGCATAGGTTTTTTGGTTTCTGGCTACATCGAAAATTTCATTAGGTAAATTATCCGGGTCCAGCGGCCAATAAGATGAAATATGCAGATTGTTATTTTGAAAAAAGTAGATATTCAGGGCAAAGGGCATCAGACCAAAAGTTCCTTCGGTTGCCACGTGGATTTGGTTGCTTTCTGACTGGCGACGTAAAATTTCGACTATCTCGTCGACTCCATAGCCTGCCGGCCAGTCGTTGAAATACTGATTGGAATCGCTTTGAGGAATATTGGCATAAGCAGGATTTGTTAGAATCTTGAAAGAAGTATAGGCAGGAATGACTAAAAATAGCAAAAAGCCAAGCGCTATTTGTTTTTGGTATTTTTTGAAAGATTCTTGAATTGTAGTAAATGTATAAACGATTGTAAGTATCACGTATGGAAAGTAAAAGAGAATAAATCTGGGGTAAAGGACTTTGTTAAAAATAACTTCTGCGGTGAAAGGGGTAAGGATCAAAATGGCAAGATAAATTATTTTTTTATCCCTGCGACTGATACCCAAAAATATACCTATTAGAAAAACTATAAAAAGCGGCCAGCCTATGTAGATAATAAGCCACTGGGCAAGAGCTTTAAAATTAGAAAAGACAGAGTGCAAGGGATTTGTCAAAACCTCGGAAAAAGGCCTGATAAATTCATAATTTTTCCTTTTGATTATATAAAAAAGGGGTGAAAGTCTGAGAGAGTTATAAAAAAGTTCGGCTAATACAAACGTGACTAGTGTTAACTTAAACCAGTCAAAAAGCCTTTTTAAAACTTGGGTTTTGCCAAAATCAAACTGAAAAAGAGAAAAGGGTAAAAGATAGAGATAAAAACTTGCGGATGATTTCGTGATTAAGGCCAGTCCAATAGCAAAACCGTTTAATAAAGCATAGTCAAGAGAAGGTTTTTTTGCCATCTTAAGTGTAAAATAAACTGCCCAGATCCCAAGCATTGTTAAAAGAGAATCGTAAATACCCAACTTGTCATAAAGAAGTGTAAAAGGAAGAACGACGTATGCAAAAGCAGCAAGTTTTGCGGTTTTTGATCCAAAAAGTTCTTTTGCTAAAAGATAGATGCCGCAAAGCGAACCAAAACCGGCAAAGACCGAAACCAGACGGGTAGCAATTAACGGGTCGCTGATAAATTTTTGAGCAATTGCCGCTAACCAAATGAAAAGCGGCTGTTTGCCGTCCTCAAGCGAAATAAAGCGATTGACAGGGTCGTGCAAGGCAATTTGGGCCCAGCGAGCATAAATTGCTTCATCTGTAAAAATTGGTATCAATTTGAGATTTACAAGCCTGGTTGTAAAGTATAAAATTGTCAGAAATGACCAAACAATTAAGTTATTTTTATTCCGAGCGAAAAATCTCTGGTATTTATGCCGGAGATGGAGCGAATCTTGAGCGAGGATAAGAGAACCACGGCTATCAGGCCGTGGGAATCTATTTTTCATAATCCTTTTTACTAATTTCAAAAATCTCATTTTGACCCGGGTCCTTGATTATAGCTGTCTTTTGAATATCTTCCGGGAGAGTATTTGGCCTTGTAACAAAAAGTGTTTTTCCCTTTAAATTAAGTTTGTCCGGCGGTTCATCAGAAAAGTAAAATTTGTCATATCTTGTAACATCGATAAAGAAAAATTCGTCTTTGGTGACAGTTGAGTTTCGCCAAAACTTTGTCGGGTCATATTGATTATAAAAGAGGAAGTAGATATAGGGCCTGCCAAGACTTTTTGTGACAACTACATTGTCTACGTTATTGTAGTTGTCTTTGACATATTTCACAGCCTGTTTGTAACCATATTGCCACTGGTCTGAGTAATGAGTTGCGTAGTGGATGTAGTACATGTGCAGATAATAAAAGAAGCTAAGTGTAACTATTCCAACGGTCAATACTGCTAACATTTTTCTGAGTTTTACACTTCTGTAGAGTCTATAGATAGCAAATGCGCCAATTAACTGGAAAGTCGGCAGGATATGGGCCATTCGCAGGGCATGAGGAGTCTCTCTGGCAGTTGCCGGCCCGAGAGGAGAAATCAAAAGCCATCCCAGAATTAAAAAACGATACTTATGTTTTTTGGCAAAAAGTAAATAAACACCCAGCGGTAATAGAAATATGTCAAAGTAGTATAGTTGACCGATTTCCTGGATAGAGAGTCTCGGGTTGACGTCGCCGCTTATAAAAAGAAATGTGGGATTGAAAGCATCGAAGTAATGTGTCAGATAATCGTGAAGGTAAAAAAGCCGTCTGTTGTGAATTATACTTGAGTACAGTGCAAAATTATCACTTTGTCGATAAGCAACAGAGTCGTTGATAGGCTTTAAATCTTTAAAAATCGTTACTTCATTAAAGCGTAATTTCCCCTCAATTGTTGCTGTCACAAATCTAAAAAGCGGCCAAAAAAGAATGGCACAAATAACTGTGGTTGCAAGTACAATTTTTAAGTTTGAAAAGATCTGTCGTCTAAGCTGAATTGCCAGGACAAGAGCAATTAAGGGAACAAACAGGCGCTGCCCGGTGAAGGTGTACATGGCAGCTAAAAAAGACAGAGCCGATAGTAAAAGCCAGTATGGATTTTTGCTAAATTTTATAAAAAAGAAGACGGCCAGCGTCGAAAAGAAAAGACCTAAGTTGGCCTCGAAGGCGGCACGCGACATTTGCAAATGCCAAGGCGAAATTGCCAGAAAAAAGCTTGCAAAAAGTGCAACTTTATCGTTTTCGAATAGTTTTTTAGCTATAAGGTAAGTTAAAAAGACCGTTAACATGCCAAAAAGAGCCGATGGAAAACGAACGGCCAGTTCTGTAAGACCCAGCAAAGCAATAGAGGGGGTAGTCATGTAAACATAACCTGGAGGCTTGTAATCACCAAATGCTGCAAAATTGGTTATCGGCAGAAAGACACCATGCTCATCATGGCCGGTTTTTAGGATTGAATAGGCATTATAGCCAAGAGAGGCTTCATCCCAATAAAGAGAGGGCGGAACTTCGGCCAGTTTGTAGAACCGAAGGATTGCCGCCAACAAAATTATGGCAATTAAAACAAGCTTTTTCACTTTTTACTTTTGATAAAAACAGCTATAGCTATGATAGCAAATACTTTATGGAGATAGGCGCTGAAAATTGATAAAATTCCCAGGAAAGGCAACAGGGGCAGAGTTAAAAGTAGCAACAGAGGCTGCCATTTATTATTTTTTATCAAACTGAACAATAGATAAAACCAACTTATCATCCCTAATAATCCCACGCTTTGGTAAATAAAATTTGGTTCAAAAAAGGCTAAATAGCATTTGGAGAATTCCCAAAGAAAAATTCCTGGTTTGTTGTGAAGAAACCGGGTCAGTAAAATTGCTTGATCTTTACCATCCACCGTAGTTTCTGCAAAGATTCTGGGAGGGATTACCTGATTTACAGTGCGTAGGTTACACTCGGCCAATGTGGGAATAGATCTTAAAAGGATAATTGCAGATATTAAAATTGCAATGGTTATTTTCATTGCTCCGTCGAAATTGTAAATCTTAAATCTCCGTTTGGCAGGTAAATGTTTTGTAATACGTTGGCGGGGTGAGCTTGCCAAAAAGGTGTTACCACAAGGGCTTTGCCGGGTTTTGTTTTGGACCACGAAGCGCCAAAGAACTCGTATTTACTAAATGCTGCTTTATTCTCTGATTGTGGCTGATAGCTAGCAGGTTCGTATTTGTTGTAAAAGAGAACTGCAATGTAGGGCCAGCCAGCATAATTTGTAATGGCTATTGATTCGTAATCGTCTTTTACTTTATCGACATATTCGACCATTTGTTTATAGCCGTAAGTCCAATCAATGGCTTTTTCCAAAGGATAATGCCTGTAGTAAAGATGGAGATAAATTATGAAGTTGTACAAGCCGACTAAGGCTAAAATAAAAAAAGCTAACAGTCTGTAAACCTTTGATATCTTAAATTTAGATATAGTGTAAAACCCAACAGCGGCAATAGACGACCAGACGGGTATAAAAGTAAGACTTCTTAGGGCATGTGGGGTGGGCGTTGCAAGAGCTGCGGGAATTGCGGCCAAAGCAAGCCAACAAAGCAAAAAGTTAAGGTCCTTGTTTCTCTTTTTTAAAATCGCAACAAGACCAACGATTATCGCAGGAAGCTCAAAAACGTAAAGCTCTCCCATTCCCGGAACTGAATGTCTGCCGATAGTATCACCTAAAACAAATAGAAAAATTGGCGAGTAGTGTGATAGATAGCCTGATACGATTTGCTCCATCGCTAGCTTTTTGCCAAAAATTCCGACCGAATTTGCTCTGATGAGGCTGCTGTTTATGTTTTGAAAAA
>Ga0209541_10000888_pt1 | contig 59423 bp, 57 predicted proteins | sample RifCSPlowO2_01_FD_184027 | JGI IMG/M metagenome (GOLD analysis project Ga0209541, IMG submission 184027) | Groundwater microbial communities from Rifle, Colorado - Rifle CSP2_plank lowO2_0.1 (SPAdes) (version 2) | ecosystem: Environmental > Aquatic > Deep subsurface > Groundwater | place... | reverse complement strand
TAATCTTGCATAACAGAGCAAGATTATCTTATTTTAAAAAAATAAAAAATAAGAAAGCTTAATTTACACGCAAAGCTAAATAAAAGAAAAGCTATTTAAACTATTGGGGGAGATAAATCCTATGGACCGGCAAAAAATTGATGCTGAAAAAATAAAGGAAAACTCTAAAGCTCTCTTAGACAAATTCGCAAAAGCACTTGAGAAAGTTGAAAAAGAAGGAAAAGAAGAAGATTCTTATGTTGATAGAGAAGAGTTTGAAAGAGAAGAAGGAGAGGGAAATTCTAGTGATAATGATTTCAGGAAAAGAATTCTTGAAAATGCTCCAAATAAAGATGAGGATTTTATTATTGCTGAAAAAGGGAAGTGGAGTTAAAATGAGAATGAGTTTGATATATAAGAGAAGAATGAATAAGATAATAAATTATTATAATATAGATGTTAAAGCTGCAAAATTTTTGAGTTATGTTGACGAACAGGAAACTGAAGATTGGAAAGAATTTGAAAATCATATGGTTACTTTACATAAATTATGCCAAACAAGCGAGGAATTAGAAGAAGCTAAACGCTGCCTGTTGGACAGACTTGAAATATAAGATGGCAAAACTTGAAGATACTGCAGCTGATGAGATTATGATAAGAGTATTAAGAAATAAGCTTGGAGCTGGATTGGAAGATTTGGATGAGGTTGTAGCTGAATATGTAGGACATGTTAAGAAAAAGATAGAGGAAGGCAATTATTCGCAAGACAATTTTATGAAAGTAGTTGCTAAAATAATTGAAAAATTGAAAACAAGATTAGGTTCAACTGCTGATTCAAGGGCTTATTCAGAGTGTTTAAAAATAAAAAGCGAATTTGAGGAAGGTGCAAAAAAACAAGAGCCTTTTGAAAAATCAAGGGAAGGGTATAGGCATGGAATGGGGGGCTCTGGGAGAAATGGAGAAATAGTTTGTAGAATGCATAATCCTTATGAAAGAAGCAGAAAAAAATTATGATGATAACACAAAAGCTAAAGCTAATCAAAGAAGGCAAATTAACTGCTGAAGAAAACATAAAGAATTTTGTAAGTGAAATTAAAAAGAAAAATCCTGAAATAAATGCAGTATTGCATTTAAATGATAATGCTCTTTTTGAGGCTCGCGAAATTGACAAGAAAATAAAAAGCGGAAAAGCTGGGAAGCTTGCTGGACTTGGCTTTATTGTCAAGTCAAATATTAATGTTAAAGGATTAATTGCAAATTGTGCATCCAAAACTCTTGAGAATTATAAAGCTCCTTATGACGCAACTGTTATAGCTCGATTGAAAAAGCAGGATGCAATTATAATTGGTATGAGTAATATGGATGAATTTGCTTGTGGAAGTTCTGGAGAAACCTCTGCTTTTGGAGTTTGTAAAAATCCTGCTGCACCTGGCAGAATTCCTGGAGGTAGTAGCTCTGGAAGTGCTGCATCAGTTGCAGTAGGATTTTGCGATTTTGCACTTGGAAGCGATACTGGAGGGAGCATTAGAAACCCTGCTTCACATTGTGGAGTTGTTGGATATAAACCTAGCTATGGTGCTGTTTCAAGATATGGATTAATTGATTTATCAATGAGCCTGGACCAGATTGGGCCGCTTGGAAAAAATGTTGAAGATTGTGAGATTGTTTTTGATATCATAAAGGGCAAAGATGAAAGAGATGCTACGAGTTTGGATTATCCTAATGATAAAAAGGAAATTAGAAATTTGAAAATTGGAATATTAAATATTAATGCAGATAAAGAGATTTGGGACATTGTTAAGAAAAAGGCTGAAGAAATTTGTAAAAAGAATAAATGGAAAATTGAGAAAATCAAATTAAATCATATTGATTTAGGCATTCAAACTTATTATCCTATTAATTATGTTGAATTTTTTTCAGGAACAAGAAGGTTTGATGGAAGAAAATATGGGAAAAAGATTGAAGAAGTTTGCGGAATTGAAGTTTTAAGAAGAATTTTAGGTGGAAGTGAGATAAGCAAAGCAGAGTTTGCAGGAAAATATTATAGAAGGGCATTAAAATCTAAAAAGATAATTGAGAAAGAGTTTGTTGATGCTTTTAAGAAGTATGATATAATAATATTGCCTAGTGTCCCAAAATTGCCTCATAAATTTGGAGAAAAGATTTCAGTTGAAGATATGTATAATTATGATGTAACAACTGTCCTTGCTAATCTCGCTGAGATACCTGCTATTTCTATACCTGCTGGAAAGATTTCTGGAATTCCTGTTGGGATACAGCTGCTTGCTGCTAAAGGTGAGGATGAATTTTTGTTGAATGTGGCTAGGATGTTTGAATAGAGTGAGAGAGCTTTTTTAGGTTTAACATCTCGTGAGGCGTTCAACCGCAAAATTTATACATTCACATTTATTTGAGTATTTATGGCAAAATAAAAAAGAGGATATATGAAGACAGGAAAAAATCCAAGTTAAGAGAGTTTAGATTCTAATGGGCATATGGGATGTCTTTTAAAAATACAGGTATTAAAATAGAAGTTTGGTGAATTAGAAATATTCAAGGTGGCAAGGGAGTTTGAATAGTTCTAAAATTATAAAGCTTAATCTTCAAATAACTTTTTAAAATACGGAAATATCATATATTATGGTATTTGAAATTGGGGTGATTTTAGCATTTGTTGCGATGTTTGCCTGGGGTTTTGGAGATTTTTTAATCCAAAAGTCAACTCGAAAATTAGGGGTATGGACAACTATTTTTATAATTACTTTGACTGGAGCTGTTGTTTTAACTCCTTTTGCCTTGAAAAATGCAGGAAATCTCTTCACATTCGGGATAAACATTTTTTTAATTGCAGGTGTAGCGTATTTTTAGCTTCTTTTTTAGACCTTGAAGCTCTCAGAAAGGGCAAATTAGATGTTGTAGAGCCGATTTGGTCACTTGAAATAGTTTCATCTGCATTATTAGCATTTTTCTTGCTTGGAGAAAAACTTAGTTTGTTTCAATTTATCTTTGTAATTCTCCTGATTGTTTCTTTAACATTAGTATCATTAAAAAGATTAAACTTTGAAAAAAAGATTCTAATTGAGAAAGGAGTGTATATTGCAATAATTGCTGCAATAGCTATGGGAATTGCAAATTTTTTTATTGGTGTTGGTTCAAGAAACATAGACCCTATAACTATGAAATGGGGGATGGATGTTTTTTTGACCGTGGGCTCAATGATATTCATTTTAAAGAATAAAGAATATAAAAATCTCTCAAAGAAATTAAAGCAAAACAAAAAAACACTTTTTTCATGAGCTTATTTGACAACTCTGCTTGGCTGGCTTTTGGTTTTTCAATGGCTTTAGCTCCAATATCAATTGCTGTAGCAATTTCAGAAAGCTACATAATTATTGCAGTATTATTGGGTTTTATTATAAACAAGGAAAAACTACACAAACACCAGATAATTGGATTAATTTTTGCCATAATTTCGGCAATTTATCTTGCTTCTTCGATATAGAATGATTTTTTTCAAAAACCAAAGATTTAAATAGAAATAAGATTAATCTTATTTATCCAGAAAATAGAAATTTTCTGGCTCATAAAAAATTAAACTAAAACAAGCAAAATTTTTAAGATGATTATTGATACAACTAAGATGAGCTCAAGAGGGCAGGTAGTTATTCCTTTAGATATGCGTGAAGGCATAAAAGAAGGGGATAAGTTAATTGTAATTAGAAGGGATAATGAAATAATTTTAAAGAAATCAATTCCAGAAAGTGCTATTTTATCTGAAAAATCTTTTGCTAAAACTTGGCTCAACAAAAAAGAGGATGAAGCATGGAAGGATTTGTAAGGGGAGATATTTTAGTAATTGAGTTTCCATATTCTCATTTAAAAGATGCAAAAAGAAGATTTTAAGGAAGGGAGTCTTAAAAGGGAGAGTTATGTGAGAATAGACAAAATTGCTTCTATTGAAAAATCTTTAATAAAATATAAAATAGGTTCATTAAAACAAGAAAAATTTAAGGAGATAATTGATAAAATCTGCTTTTTTCTAAAGAATTGAGGAAAATGTAATTGCAGGAGGTTTGAGTAATAAGAGTCTAAAAGCTTTACAAAAGGCTAGCCCATTAGTTCCACCATAAACACAATTATCTGTCTATGGTAGACATAATATCATGCTTTTGTTATGTCTACCTTAGATTTTTAAGATTGATTGCAATCCATAAAGATATTTAAAAGCCTTATTTTTAATTAATTCATGCCATTCAAAGAACAGTTAAAAGAAAAACTGAAAGAACAAATTAAAGAAGATAAGCTAGAGCTTCTTCCAGCAGGATTTCAGAGAATAGGAGATATAATCATTTTAAATCTAAAAAAAGAACTTCTTGAACATAAAAAAGAGATTGGAAGAGTTGTTGGTGAGATGTTTAAAGTTAAAACTGTTTGCAATAGAACAGGAGAGATTATCGGAGAATTTAGAGAGCCTCAAATTGAAGTGATTTATGGAGATAAGAATACAGAAACAATTGTTATTGAAAATGGATGCAAGTATAAATTTGATGCCTCAAAAATCATGTTTGCAAAGGGAAATTTAAATGAAAGAGTAAGAATTGCAGGTCTTGTCAAAAAAGGAGAGATTGTTGTTGATATGTTTGCCGGGATTGGGTATTTTACCTTGAATATTGGAAGAGCTGGAAAAGCTAAAAAGGTTTATTCAATTGAAAAAAATCCAGTTTCTTTCAAATATCTGCAAGAAAACATAAAGTTAAATCACATTCATAATGTTGAGGCAATTAATGGAGATTGCAAGGAAGAGGTTGATAAGTTAGTAAAAAAAGGAATTAAAGCTGACAGAGTATTAATGGGATATCTCCCTCCGCCTTTTGAATTCCTGCCATGGGCATTTAAAATTGTGAAGAAGAAAGGAGTTATTCATTTTGAAGAGCTTATTGACATGAAAAATGAAGAAGCTAGCATTGAAAAGACAATGGAAAAAATACAAAAACAAGCTGATAATTCAGGTTTTAAAGTCAAATTGCTTCTCGCAAAAAAAGTCAAGGATTATTCGCCCAATGTCGGACATTATGTGATGGATGTGATTGTAAAATAGCAAGTTATTTAAGTTTGGGTTTATTAGGCATTCTATGAAAAACAATGAAAATAACAATATAGAGTTAGAAAATTTAAAACCAAAGATAATTAAAATCTTAAAGAAAAATAAAGTAAAAAAAGCAGGAATCTTTGGAAGTTTTGTTAGGGGAGAACAAAAAGAAAATAGTGATATTGATATATTAATCGAGCCTCCAAAAAGCATTGGTTTAGGCTTTGTTGGAATTAAAATAGAATTAGAAGGTGAATTAAAAAGGAAAGTTGATTTGGTGAGTTATAAAGGTATTAATCCCCATTTAAAGAAATATATTTTAGAAGAGGAGGTTAGAATAATATGACTAAGCATTTCGATTTTCCTTATATAAATTATATCTTAGATGTTATTAAGGATATTGAAGATTCTATAGAAAATATTTCTATAAACAAACTTGAGAGGGACAAAGATAAAAAAGAAGCTAATGTAAGAAGAATTGAAATAATAAGCAAAGCTGTGAAAAATATTTCAGAAGGCGTAAAAAGTAAATACCCCGAGATTAAATGGGAGAGATTTATAGATGCAGGAGACATGTTTAATAATCATTATTTTGGTGTTGATATAAACATTCTCTGGGATATCTTAAAAAGCGACATTCCAAATTTTAAACAAAAGCTTTTGGAGATAAAAGAAGATCTTATGAAGCTTTAGTGGATGTAAGAAAAAAAGAGGAAGAAATTGAAAAAATAATGGAAAAAATACAAAAACAAGCTGATAAGTTCGGGTTTAAGGTTAAATTGCTTCTTGCAAAAAAGTCAAGGATTATTCACCCCATATTGGGCATTATGTGCTGGATGTGAAGGTTGAATGATTATTTTTTCCAGGCATGCAGGCAATAAAAATTATCCTTGAAATTATGGGTTTTTGGGTCTAGATAAGCATTTACTTTCTTTTGTTGTTCAGGAGTTAGAGCATTATCAAAATCAAAACAATAGAAAGTTCCTCTTATTGCATCTTTTGTTGGGAAATCTAGTTTCAGTGTTTCTTCTGTAATCTTGACTTTATAGCCTAGCTTTCTGAAATGCTCTTCAAGAACATCTCTGCTGCTCTAATCTTCTTTCTGCTTCGCTTCCTGGCTTTACTAAATCAACCATTGGAGGAATATCTCCTTTTATTCCTGACATAACTAATAAAATATGATTTCTTGAAACTCTTGCTAATTCATCTAGATAAGCTGGATTAGAAGTTAAAGATAGCGGAAGCCAAGCTCCATAAACAACATCAAAACTTCTATCTGGAAATGAAACTTTGGTTTTATCTTTAGCTAACTCTACTGAAATTGTTTTTTCAAGGTTTTTCGATTTTATTACTTTTTTTGCTGCCTCTACAGTTGTTTCATATCTTTCCAGACAAGTAATATGCTTTGCAAAACCAGATAATCTAACAGCAAGCCTTGCCAAAATACCTGTTCCAATTTCAAGGCATTCTTTCCCTTCAAAATCAAGGCAATTTAAAATAGCTGGAAGTTCTTTAGTATTTCTCTCCACACTTGCATTTACAATCTCCAAATAAGCCTGGATAAAATCATAAGGTTTTATATAAACTCCAGTAATCTTATCTTATTAAATTCTTTTATTTTAAAATCCTTATAATATGCTCCCTAAATTTAAGCTGTTCTTCTATAGAATTTTCAGTTTCAATTGCCATTATTTCCCCAAAAATAAATCCGGGAATTTTTTTTAAATAATTAAAATCTCTTAAAGAAGTAATAGTGTGGATATCTCTCTTATTCTTAGGGTCATATCCATTAATATGATTGCATAAAAACAAAAATTTATTTTTTCTATGTTTTATTGTGTAATAATATTCCCGGGATTTTCTTTTTTTTGCAGATTGAAAATGAGAAATATCCACGCAAAATCCGCCGATTTTCTCAATCTGCACATTTTTCGGAATTTTATTGTCGTAATTCAACTCAAGATAAAGTTTGGGATAAAATCCATTCCACCCCCCGAGATACCTAAATGAAGATTCATGAATAGTGTAACAAACAGGCTTATAAGTTTTTTCAAGATAAATTAATTCTTTTTTTGACATGTCGTTTCTGATGTGGATTAAAGGAATTGACTTTACGCAGGATTTTTTTAAGCTTAAATAAATTTTTTTCCGCTCATTATATGAATAACATTCTAAAAATAGTGCAATTTCATTTATCTTTAGGTTATTTATTTCTTTTAGCTGATTTTTCCAGTGGTTTGTATTATCCCCGGTCAAGCTGATTAGAATCTTGTATTTTTTCATCTTCTTTTTATATTATTAATCATCATTCTATAAAAACCTTGGGTTTTTTATAGGAAATCTCCCAGGCAAGATTATAACAATATGCCCCGACATTTTCAATTGTAATTAAATCCCCTTCGTTTAATTCTCCGCTATATTTTCCGATTATATCATTGCCGAATAATAAAGGGCCTGCAAGAATATATTCATTCTTTATTGTTGCTTGAATATTTTTATTATTTATCTTTTTGCAGGGATACTGAGAAAGGGCTATTTTAGGGAGAAAATTTATTCCTGCATCAAGAATTGCATATTTTTTGTTGAAGTTTTCTTTTATTACAATTACTCTTGTTATTAATTGCATTGAATCAGCTACAAGGCATCTGCCTGGCTCTAGAATTATTGTTGCATTGAATTTTTTTAATAATCGGATTTCCTTAAAAAAATCTTCTAAAGAAACATTCAAGTTTTTCAGCTGATATTTGTCTGGAAAACCTCCTCCAAGATTAATGTATTTCAGCTTAATTGGAAGCTCTTTTATTATTTCTTCTATTTTTTTTATGTTTTCTTTGTATTTGCTTAATGAGAGTTGGGTCCCTGAGTGGAAGTGCAAGGAAACTATATTCAGATTTCTTTTTTTTGCATAATCTATTGTTTCTTTGATTTTATCCTCTTCAACCCCGAATTTTGATTCTTCCAAGGAAACTCTCAAGCCAATGTTGAATTTCCTGCCTTTGAGTATCTTTGCAATTTTGTCTATTTCTGAGATTGAATCTGCATTAATAAGAAATTTTCTTCTTAGTGCTATTGCTAATTCCTTTTCTGTTTTAGCAGGAGAATTGAATATAAGCCTTGTTTTTGGTATTTTTCTGATTTCATTTAGTGAAGCTACTTCAAATAAAGAGCCTTGCTTTAGAAGAATGTAAATAACTGGTTTAAGTGTATTAGTTTTAGCTGAATATGCTATTATGAATCTATCTAGGTATTTTTGGCATAAGCTATGGAAATCTCTATAATTTTTAATTAAAATCTTTGGATTAAATATAAAGTAAGGTGTTTGCATGAAATTTGAGGTAGTTTGGGGTTTTTAAAGGTGATGAAGTCTGAAAATTAGGGATTTCGAAATTGTCCACAAAATTGACTTACACCAAACATTTAAAAATATAAAGAGATTATTTATATTATGAAAAATTATGAATATGAAGAGGACTTGGATATTCTTTATGTTTACAATAATCCAGATAAAGAAAAGGCTGAAGATAGCTTGGTTTTAGGAAATATTGTAATTGATATTGCAAAAAATGGTAGGGTTTTGGGCGTTGAAATTGATTGCGCTTCTAAATTATTTAATTTCCCATCTGAACAATTGAACAATCTGAGCAAGGCAATAATTCAGGTTATGAGAATTGGAAATATGCTGACTTTAGGCATAGCTATTGCAACACCAGTTAAAGAACATAGTTTTCAATTTGCAATTCAGCAAGAAACAAGCCAAAAAAGCAGAATTCCTATTTCTGCTTGTTGAATTCTTTGTTCATCCATTTCTGGATTTTCTTTTGCAATTTCTTTTTTTGCCTAGTATAATCAAAATATGCATTAAAAAATACTGGCGGATTCTCATCCAGATAAAAACATAAGATTAATGATTTAGTTTCTTCTAATTGATACCTAAAAGAATATTTATATCCTTTTCTAGCTGGGCGTTTAAACACTGCAATTATCTTATCAAATTGAGGGTATATTTCTTTAACTGTTTCAATCTCAACTGCATGCTTAAAATAACTTCCCCTATCAAAATAAGGATGAATTTTAAAATTCTCAAATTTTCTTGCTTTTAAAAATTCAATTTTCTCTTTTTCTTCCTCTTTTGAAAGAGAAATATCAATCTCATCACTAACCATAATGCTTTTAATAATTTAAAGGTTATAAAACTTTGGAAAACTGGTTTTTACGATAAATTATTTAAAAGAATCTCGTTACATTAATGAGGCTGCTTATTTTTATTGACTAAGAGAATTAGGTTATTTTTTTCTTAAAACTAGAATCAAACAAACTTTTAAAATAATCAAAACAGAATACACAATTAAAAGATATTTCACCAGTTTATTCATATTTATTAAAAAAGATAAGAGTTTATAAGGTTTTTTGCATATGATTTTTCATGGCAGAATTTGATTTTTCAAATGTGAAGAAAACAAAGCTTGGGAAAGATGATAAGAGCTCTAAAGGAGAATGGGATGAGAGAATTAAAGAGCTTTGCGGAAAGATTAATTCTAATAATGATTATATTACAACAAGCTCATGTTCTGGAAGAATTCTTCTTATGATTGAGGGTTTTGAAAAAAAGCCAGGATTGTTTCTTTTTGTAACCCATGAAAAGACAAGCTTTGATGAAATTAAAAAGGAGCTTATTAGAATTTCAGAAAAAAACAAGGAGATGATTTATTTAAAGCAAGAGCCTTGTGTTCTAGCAGTTTCATGTAAAACTCTTGAAAAAGCGCAGAAGCTTGTTGATAAAGCAAGAAATGCGGGATGGAAAAAAAGCGGGATTACAACTTCAAGCAAAAATCATATTGTTGAGTTGTTTTCAACTGAGAGAATGGATGTTCCGATTATCAAAGATGGAAAAATACTTGTTGATGATGATAGTTTAAGGATAATCATTGACGAAGCTAATTCAAAATTAGAGAGAACCTGGGGAAAGATTGAGAGATTAACATCATTAATCAGCTAAATCATATACTCTATCACATATTTTAACAATAGGAAATGTTTTTAAAGAAGAAGTTATAAATATTAATAATAAAAATCAATTTTAATCTCGCCAAAGACTAAAATTGAATTAAAATTGGTGAATTTGAATAATATTTGTCTTCTTAGTTTGGATTATACCTCCTTTTTATTATAGATAATAATGAAACTCCATTATTTAAATTTAATGGTGTTTTATTATACAATTAATTGATTGTAAGGAGGTTGAAATGAAAAGCATTTACAAATCAAATAAAAAGATAAATAAATGCTTTTAATTTGAGAAAAAAGAATGGTATTAGATTTTGCAAAAGAAGCAATAGAGAACCTAGATACACATAGTATTAATTTTGATGACTTGAAAGCTGGGAAAGCTAATATCAAGGTTTTTGGTGTTGGTGGAGCTGGATGTAATGCAGTAACATGGCTTTTTAACAAGGGAATTAATGGAGCTACTGTTTATGCTACTAACACAGATGCTCTGCATTTGAGCATAACCAAAGCTGATGATAAAATCCTTATCGGAAAAGAATTGACAAGAGGATTAGGAGCTGGAGGAAAAGCAGAAATTGGAAGAGAAGCTGCTAAAGAGTCTATCTCTGAACTTAAGAAATCTGTTTCAGGGGCTGACATGATTTTTATCATTGGAGGAGAAGGTGGAGGAACAGCAACAGGTGCAATGCCTGTAGTAGCTCAGCTTTCAAAAGAAGCAGGAGCTGTAGTTATTGGAGTTGTAACAATGCCTTTTGAATGCGAGAAAGCACGAATTGATAAAGCTGAATTTGGCTTGCAGGAATTAAGAGACCATGTTGACACAGCCATTGTTATTGATAATAACAGGTTAGTTGATATTGCTGGACAGCTCCCTATACAACAAGCTTTTGCAGTTGCCAATGAATTAATCAGCACAATGATTAAAGGAATTGTAGAGACAATTACCCTGCCTAGCCTTATTAATCTTGATTATGCAGATGTTTCTGCTATAATGAAGAGAGGAGAGGTTGCTGTTATTGGAATTGGAGAAGCTGATTCAAGTGACAAAGTTAACGAAGCTGTAAGGCAAGCTCTGACACATCCATTGTTAGACGTGGATTACAGAGGTGCTACTGGAGCTTTGATACATGTTACTTGTGGGCCTGATTTAAAACTTGAAGAGTTCAGTCAGATTGGAAAGCTTGTTACAGAAAATATTGCTGCTGAAGCTCAAGTTATCATAGGAGCTAGAATCAACAAAGATTTTGAAGGAAAAGTAAGAGTTATTACAATAATGACTGGTGTTTCAAGCCCTTATATTTTAGGAAGGCAGAAAATGCCTGAATATAATCCTATGACTCATCAAGAGTTTTCAGAGCTTGGTATTGAGTATGTAAGATAACTTTTTTACATTTTTGACATTTGCCTGCCCTTTGTTTTTTAGGCAGGTTTTTTTATATATTTCTTGACTAGATAAATACTTAAAAAATCTTATTTTTTTGTAATTATATGATTAATGCGACAATGGGTTATTTAAGAAAAGGCAATGAGACCCTTTTTTTATACAGACATGGAGGGAAGGATGATATTCATAATGGGTTATATGTCCCTCCTGGGGGAAGAATTGAAAGAGGAGAAAGAGGAATTGATTGTGTTATCCGCGAGTTTAGAGAAGAAACTGGCTTATTGTTATTAAATCCTAAGTTAAGAGCAATTGTTACTTTTTATAATGAAGGAAGAGATATTGGAATAGAAGAAAATCCCGAAGATTGGATGGTAGAAACATATGAAGCAAGAGGATTTACAGGAACATTAAAAAAAGAAGGACCTAAATCAGATCCTCATTGGATTAAAGATGAAGATTTACCAAAAACAAAAATGCGCGAATGTGACAGAAGAATTCTTGAAGAGTTATGTAAAGAAGGGGTCTTAGAGATTATAACTAGACATTCGGGAAAGGAGTTAATTGTTTTTGAAGTTGAAAGAGCTGCTTGAAAATAAATTTCAATGTCCGCCAATCCTTTTTTCAGGCTTTAGAAACTTGTTTTTCCAGGCATTAAAAAAAATTCTATTTTCCAAGCCTGGCTTTTGCTTTTGCTCTGCTTTATGAATCTTTGAGGGATAAGCAATAGGAAATATTGCCTCTATCTCAATGTTTTCTGGGATTTCTAGTACATTTCTGACTGTCTCATCTGAAAATGCACCTATCCAGCAGGAAGCTAATCCCATATTTGTTATTTTTAGCAAGAAATTTTCAATTGCAGCTCCAGCATGCTGTCTTACATATTTTTCAGCTCTTTTGCCATACATTATCTCTGCATTTTTTGAATCAGAGCAAATAACAACCAGAACAGGTGCTTGCAATATAAAAGATTGCCTGCATGCTTGTGCAATTGCTTTTATTTTCTCATAATCTTGTATAACTATAAATTTAAGCAATGAAAGATTTCCAGGAGAAGGAGCAAGATTAGCTGCTTGTATTGCCTCTATAGCCCACTCCATCCTGATTTCTTTTGGATAATAGTTCTTTATTGATGCTCTCTTTTTTATTAGTTTTTCAAAATCCATATTTTAGTTAGACAATCACAATATAAAAGTGTTTTGATTTATCTTCCTGGTCCTCTTACTACAGTTATCTGAGGCGTATTTTGGTTTATTGAGCGTATCCACTGAACTACTATAAGAATAATCAAAATAATAAGCAGGGGGATAAGCCATTTTATTATAGGAGCTTCAATTTTTTCTATTATTCCTGGAAAACTTGCCATGCCCTAATAAGAAAATTCAAGTATAAAAAAGTTTCTAATCATTTATATACTATGGTTTTTAAAATTTTTATTTCAGTAGTTTATCTGCATATTCAATATGTAAATATTTCTTCTTTGATAATTCTCCCCTATATCTTTTTCTAACTTCTTCATTTTCTTCAATTCTTCCATTTAACCATTCAGGCTGTTTCCAGTCTTTTCCCCAATCCCAATTTATATAACAAAATGCTTTTACAACTGGATGATTTTTTATCCATTTAAAATATGGCTTAAACCATTCATCCCAGCTTTCTTTTCCTTTATCTACCCCAATTCGTGCAGGAGACGATTCTCCTATCATTAAAGGTTTTCTGTGTTTTTCTGCTTCTTTTGCAAAAGATTCTGTAACTATGTCTTGGTTATTTTTAAAATGGTTAACCCCAAATAAATCATCCCCGAACCAATCCACATATTCGTCCCCAGGATAATATTCCATAATTCTCGCTGCGGATTTAGATTTAGAGTCAAAGGCTGTACAAGCACACCATACAAAAGCTACATTATTACATTTTTCTTTTTTAAATAAACCAACAATATGTTTCCATGCTTCAATAAACTCTTTGGAATTGTAATTGTGTGTTGGATGATTAAATTCATAACCAATCCTCAAAAAAACAGGTTTATCGAGATTTTTTAATTTTTTAATGAGAAAAAGGATATCTGAATCATATTTTATTTCAGATATCTTAGAACATTGCTGACCCTTACCTCTTATTTTTAGATTCAATCCAATTTGGGGAATTAAGTTTGAGTTGATAGAATTCATCTCGTTTAGTTTATTCTGGAGCTTTTCTTTAATTTCATTAATCCTAATATACATCATATATATTAATGGTTTATACTTTTCTACAGAATCCCAGTATTTTTTAAACTGTTCTGGACTCTGCCCTGCTCCATGAATGACTTTTTCTGAAGGGGGCTCAAATTTTTGACTGAAATGCATATTAATACTAAAAAACGCATATTTTTAATGTTATCGAATACTGTCAGAATGCCTGCAGGCATTCTGACTATAAAGAAAAAATTTAAATAGACAATTTGTTCAGATTAATATAAGGCTTTAAATGTCTGGGTAGCTCAATTGGTAGAGCACATGGCTGTTAACCATGGGGTTGGAGGTTCGAGTCCTCCCCTAGACGTGTGTTATTCTTTTTTCAGCTCATTTTTTATTAATCCATAAGGTTTATGCCTTCTTTTTTTGCCTTCTCTTTCAAGCCTTGCATAGACATTTCCCTGCTTGCTCCCCTGAATTAAGGATTTAAGAGCTATTATCGCCTCCCCTATATATTCTGAATTTCCTATTATCCCAACCTGATTGTCTTTTAAGCAGATTTCACAGCCTGTAAGATGCTTTAGAGTCTTTAGAGTTTTACCCTGGATGCCGATTATTCTTCCCCTTATCCTTTCTAAGTCACATCTATGAGTTATTTCTCTTATTGGAATTATCTGAAAGATAATTTCTTCATCTTTAAGCAAGAGAGCATTTTCAAGGGAAAATCCCAAGTCCATTGCCTTTAAAATTTCAAGGGCTATAAATTCATTTTCAGGGGCTCCTTCTATAAATATATTTTTCCCTTTGTTGTTTATTTTTACATCTAGCTCTTTCTCAATCTTTTTCTTGTTCTGAAGAATTTTCCCCAGGCTTTCAATATAAATTTCCTGCATTTTAAATTAAAGAATTAATTTGTTATAAAGGTTTGGGTTTAATTTATTGCAGATTTTCAAGCTCTTCTTTTTTTTCAATTATTTTATCTCTTTTTCTGACTCTTTTTCTGAATTTTATTCTTTTATAAATATTAAATAAAATTCCCAGGGCAATAGCTGCTGTAACTCCTATAGCTAAGTAAAGAAGCATATTTATTCCTCCTTTTAAAGCAGGATAAACAACTTGCTTAGGCCCTGAAATAGATTTCCTGCATGCTTCTATTGCGCTATTTGCTTTTGAAAGAGCTTCTTTGAAATTATTTTTTGCAAATTCTTTTTTTGCATCTTCAACCATTTCTTTTAATTCCAAGCACTCTGGATTTTCAACTATCATATCATCTGCAAATGCAACAACTTTTTTAACTCCTGATGCATTTTTTCCAACAAAGCTGAGATAAACTATTTCACTTGAATAATAAGCAGGCTTTTCAGAGCTTGCATTTATTATTACTTGATAAACCGCAAGCTCTTCTGAATTTAGGTTCATTTTTAATAAGACATTTTCACTTTTTCCAGATTTTAAGGAATCAAAATTATCAATGTCAAATACTGGCTTTATATTGCTTAAAGCTTTGTCTTTTAAAACATAGCTTGTTAATTTAATATTTGAAAAATCAGTCTGCCCATCATTGCTTATTGAAATTGGAATTTCCACTTCTCCTTTTTCATAAACAGAAATAGGTGAAGGAACCTCTATTTTCATTGAAAGTGTTTTAGTTGCAGTTCCACCTCCTCCGGTGCTGGTAGTAGTAGTTGTTGATGTTGTTGTAGAAAGAACTATTATATTTCCTGAACTTGAATTTGCAGTATTTCCATAATTATCAATACAGCTTATTAGATAAGTATGGCTTCCAACAGGGGTTGTGTAAATTATTGATTCATTTGTCCCATTATTGCTGACATTAGTGTCATAAGCAGCTAAACTATTGTCAATTATTAAAGAGCAGTTTACAATTGTTGCATTATCACTGACATTATACTTGAATTCTATAGTTTGTGAACTAATATTTCCAATTGGTATTAGGCCTATTGAGGGTGAAATGCTATCTACAAAAAATACAACTGAACTTGTATTTTCATTTCCAGCACTGTCATTTATATAAGCTCTCCATGTATTATTTCCCTGAGCTACAGATATTCCAGTAAAATTAGTTCCGCAAGTTACATTAGTTGAATTAGCTGTCCCATTATTAGTAGAATACCAGCAAGAGCTTGGGTTTAATTCACTAAATGTATAATTTAAACTGCTTACAGCTATATTATAACTTGTATTTATTGGATAAGCTATTGAAATAACTGGCCTAGTTGAATCTATTCCTAGTGTAAAATTATTTGTATAAAATTGCCCTGTATTTATGCTATCATTGCACCAAATATTCCATTTATAAACTCCCTCTGACAGATTTTTAATTGTGTAATTCATAATATCACTTAGAGGGCGAAGCCATGTCTGGTTTTTATGCCAGACACCTGTCCAATTTGCCCATAACTCGCATGTGCTTAATCCATCTGAATCAATAACAGTAAAATTAAAATAAATATTAGTGCCATTTCTAAACCATTTATTATTTTCAGGAGAGTTTAAAGTTATCGCAGGAGCTGTAGTTGAAACTGTGAAAACTACTAAATCAGAGCCTATGTTATTAAGGCTGTCATTTGCATAAACTATATAGGTGTAAGCTCCATTAGATAAATTCTGTGTAAAATTCTGCAAGCAGTTTATAGAATAATTATTAATTCCAGAATTATTAGAATACCAGCATGAATCTATGCCTATTAAATTATCAGAAACAGTGTAATTTATTGAAATATTATTAAAGTTAAAAGAAGTTTCTTCAATAGGGTAAATTATATTTACAACAGGTTCTGTATCATCTAGCCTTATTATCCTTGTTCCAGTTGAATTTTTATTTCCAGAGGCATCATAGATAGTTGCATTATAATAATAAATCTCATCAGCTAAGCTAGTCCAGTTAATATTATAAGTTGCTGTTATGAATGTTGTTGAATTAACACTTGAGCTTGAATTATATAAATTAAAAGTTATATTTGCAAAATTTGTTTCAGTCCAGGAAACATTTAGATAAATCCAGTTTCTTGAGAAATTAGAATTATTATTTTCAGTTCCTCCTGCAAAATTAATTAAAGGATAAATTGTATCTTTGCTAAATGTTACAGTTGTTAAATTTAAATTTCCAGCAGAATCATTTGCGTATAATGTCAATGTATTAGAGCCTTCAATACTTATTGCATTTGTAAAATTTGTTCCGCATGAAACAGGTGTTGAATTCCATGCACCTGTTCCATTTGAATACCAGCAATAAACACCACTTGATGTGTAATTCAAATTACTTACATTTATATTATAACTAATATTTAAAGGATATATAATTGACAAAGCAGGCAGGATTGTGTCTTTTGAAAAACTAACTGAAGTTGAATTTAAATTTCCAGCAGAATCATTTGCATATAAAGTCCAAGTATTCGAGCCTTCAATACTTATCACATTTGTAAAATTAGTCCCACATGTCACAGGTGTTGAATTCCATATGCCTGTTCCATTGCTATACCAGCAATAAACACCACCTGATGTGTAATTTAGCTGGCTTACATTAATATTATAAGTTATATTAGCAGGATAAACAATTGAAACAGCAGGCAGGATTGTGTCAATTGTTACATTTCTTGTTCCAGTTGAATTATCATTTCCAAAATTATCATAAGCAGTTGCATTAAAATAATAAATTCCATCTGCTAAACCAGTAAAATTCACGAATAAAGGAGAGGAGCTTGAATTTGTTGAATTAATCTGGTTAGTTGAATTATACAAATAAATTGTTATGTTTTTTAAATTAGTATCAGAAGAGCTAACATTAACTATAATATTGTTTCTATTTATAAAGGCTGCATTTGTTTCTGTTTGAGTTCCATATTCAATTAAAGGATAAATAATATCTCTAGAAAAACTAACTGAACTTGAATTTAAATTTCCAGAAGAGTCATTTGCATATAATGTCCATGTATTACTTCCTTCAATTGAAACTACATTTGTAAAATTTGTTCCGCATGAAACAGGTGTTGAGTTCCAGATACCTGTTCCATTTGAATACCAGCAATAAGCACCACTTGAAGTGTAATTTAATTGCGAAACATTAATATTATAAGTTATATTTTGAGGATAGACTATTAATAATGCAGGCAGGATTGTGTCTTTGCTAAACGTAACATTTGTTGAATTTAGATTCCCAACAGAATCATTTGAATACAAAGTCCATGTATTCGAGCCTTCAATGCTAATTACATTAGTAAAATTAGTCCCGCATGCCACAGGTGTTGAGTTCCATACTCCTGTTCCATTACTATACCAGCAATAAGCACCATTTGAAGTATAATTTAGCTGTGAAACATTTATATTATAACTAATATTTAAAGGATATATAATTGAAAGAGAGCTGGAAATTGTGTCAAGAATTATTGTTCTTATTGATGTTGAATTTTTATTATTTGCCTTGTCAGTTATATTTACAAAATAAGTATAATTATTGTCAGATAAGCTAGTCCAGTTAATATTGTAAGTTGCTGTTGTAAATATAGTTGAATTTATTATTCCTGAATCAGTTTTTAAAGTAAAAGTTATATTCGCAAAATTAGCTTCTGTCCAAGAAACATTTAGATAAATCCAGTTTCTTGAGAAATTAGAATTGTCACTAGCTGTTCCTCCTGAATAATCAATTAATGGTTTTGTTGTGTCTATATTTAGCGTGAAATTAGTTGAATAAAACTGCCCATTATTTAAGCTGTCATTGCACCATATATTCCATTTATAAACTCCACCTGATAAATTTAAAATTGTGTAATTCATGCTAGCATTTGTAGGAGCAATCCAGGTGTAATTATTATGCCATGAAGACCAATTTCCCCATAACTCGCATGTGCTTAAACCATTGGAGTCAGTTGCAGTGAAATTAAAATAAATATTTGTTCCATAATCAAGCCATTTATTATTTACAGGGGCATTTAAAGTTATTGATGGAGCTGTAGTTGAAACTGTGAAAACTACTAGATCAGAGCCTATGTTATTAAGGCTGTCATTTGCATATACACGATAAGTATAGCTTCCCTCTGACAAATTTTGCGTGAAATTAGTTCCGCATGTTATTGAATAATTATTAACCCCTGAATTATTTGTATACCAGCAAGAGCTTAATGCTAATAAACTATCAGAAACAGTGTAATTTATTGAAATATTATTAAAGTTAAAAGAGCTGTCATTTATAGGATAAACTATATCTACAACAGGGCCTGTATTATCTAGCCTTATTATCCTTGTTCCAGTTGAATTTTTATTTCCTGATGTGTCATAAATAGTTACATTATAATAATAAATTTCATCAGCTAAGCTAGTCCAGTTAATATTATAAACTGCGGTTATGAATGTTGTTGAATTAACACTTGAACTTGAATTATATAAATTAAAAGTTATATTAGCAAAATTTGTTTCAGTCCAAGAAACATTTAGATAAATCCAGTTTCTTGAGAAATTAGAATTATCACTAGCTGTTCCTCCTGCAAACTCAATTAAAGGATAAATTGTGTCTTTGCTAAACGTAACATTTGTTGAATTTAGATTTCCAACAGAATCATTTGCATATAATGTCCAAGTATTACTTCCTTCAATTGAAACTACATTTGTCCAATTAGTTCCGCATGAAACAGGTGTTGAGTTCCATATGCCTGTTCCATTTGAATACCAGCAATAAGCTCCATTTGATGTGTAATTCAAATTACTTACATTAATATTATAACTAATATTTAAAGGATAAACAATTAAAACCGCAGGCAGAGTTGTGTCAATTGCAAATGTAACTTGTTCTGTATTATTTATATTTCCAGAAGTATCATTGCACCAGAATTTAGAGCTATAGCTTCCATCACCTATGCTTGTGTTTGTGTAATTAGCACCTGTTAAGCTTGCATTTAAAGTCATTGTATAATTTTTCACCCAGTTGTTCAGGCTAACTGAACAAAAGCTTAAATTTTCATTTGAAGAAATATTAAAATTAATGCTTGAAATAGAGTAAGTTGTATTTAAAGGCGAGGTTATTGTAATTCTTGGATAAATAATATCTCTAGAAAAAGTAACTGAACTTGAATTTAGATTCCCAGCAGAATCATTTGAATACAATGTCCATGTATTGCTTCCTTCAATTGAAACTACATTTGTAAAATTAGTCCCGCATGAAACAGGTGTTGAATTCCATGCACCTGTTCCATTTGAATACCAGCAATAAACACCATTTGATGTGTAATTCAAATTACTTACATTTATGCTATAACTAATATTCAAAGGATATATAATTGACAAAGCAGGCAGGATTGTATCTCTAAAAAAAGTGACTGAAGTTGAATTTAAATTTCCAGCAGAATCATTTGCATATAATGTCCAAGTATTACTTCCTTCAATTGAAACTACATTTGTCCAATTAGTTCCGCATGAAACAGGTGTTGAGTTCCATATGCCTGTTCCATTACTATACCAGCAATAAGCACCATTGCTTGTATAATTTAGCTGTGAAACATTAATATTATAACTAATATTCAAGGGATAAACTATCAACAAAGCAGGCAGAGTTGTATCAATTGAAAATGTAACCTGTTCTGTATTATTTATATTTCCAGAACTATCATTGCACCAGAATTTAGAGCTATAGCTTCCATCTCCTATGCTTGTGTTTGTGTAATTAGCACCTGTTCCAGTAGCATTGATTGTCATTGTGTAGTTTTTCACCCAGTTGTTCAGGCTGACTGAGCAAAAGCTTAGATTTTCATTTGAAGAGATATTAAAATTAATGCTTGTTAGTGCATAACTTTGATTTAATGGAGAGATTATAATAATTCCAGGAGAAGTTAAATCAGAGTTTATAGTTATCTGCCTTGTCTCTGTCATATTATCATTTCCTAAATTATCTTTTGCATATGCAAAATAAGTATAAGTTCCAGAATCTAATCCAGCACTAGAATTTTTGCTTTGATTTACATATAAATACCATTGAGTTTGATTGAATTTTTGCAAATTAGAAAAATAATTCTCATAAATCTCATTTACACTTAAAGACCTATTGAACATTGTTATTTCATCAATTAAACCATTAAAAACACCACTTGAAACATTAGTTGAGTCATAAGCAGTTCCTATGCCTGTTTTTACAATTGAAGAAGTTGTTGGGGGATTTGTTGTGCTTGTATTGCTTGCTTCAAAATTTCCATTTAAATAAATAAATAAGCCAGTTGAATTTTTAAGAACAGCAAAATGATACCATGCTCCTGTATTTATTGACGTTATCCCAGTAGCAGGATAATTTCCAGAACCTGGATCTGCTTCAAAATCAGCAGCTAGTTTATTTCCAGAAGTTACTCCAATAAAATATGCAACATCTTTTGCCAGGTTTTCAACTTCAGCTCTTCCTTTTGTTATTATTGGATAAATACTTATCCCACCTCCTCCACTTGAAACAGTTGTTCCAGCAGAAGTCATATTAAACCAGCCAGTAATTGTATAAACAGGATTATTATTCATAATAGGGCTTGATTCTATTGAAAAATTATTATTATTTGAGCTAAACTGATAAGCTTTTCCATATTTTCCATTATTTACAATATCAGGGCAGTTAGCATTACAGCTAACATTATTACTATATCTTCCTAAATCAACAGCATAAGTTGAGTTCTCTCCAAGAGAACTCAAATTATTAAAATTAAACTTAAAAATAACATTTCCATCATATAAACTATAATTAGTTCCATTCCAATTAAACTTAAGTTCATTTAAATTCTGTTCAATAATTGATATATTAATTTGAACAGAAGTATTTGTTGTTATTGTGCCATTTGAAGGTGTAGGTGAGGTGAAATTTAATTCTAATTTTCTGTCAATTGCAAAATTAACATTTTCAGTGTTGTTTATATTTCCAAAACTATCATTGCACCAAAACCTTGCTGTATAACTTCCATCTGCAATAGAAGTATTTGTATAATTAGCACCTGTTCCAGTAGTATTGATTGTCATTGTGTAATTTTTCACCCAGTTGTTCAGGCTAACTGAACAGAAGCTGAGGTTTTCATTTGAAGAAATATTAAAATTCAATGAAGAAACATTATAAGTTATTGCTAAAGGAGAGTTTATAGAAATTTTAGGTGAATTTGCATCAGTTTTTTTAACAAATCTTGCTCTAAATGTATCTGAAATATAAACTCCATCTGAATCAGAATAAACTCCAGTAGGGCTCCTTGTTGTAGTTTGATTTGCTAAAACACTATCAATTGGAAATCCAATTATTCCTTCTGAGCCGTTTCCAGCTATTGTGTAAATATAATTAGCTGTCATTGACTGGCTGAAATAAGTTCCAGTTGTTTTAGGAATAAATCTTATCCTGTTATTATTCTGGTCTGCAATATATAACCCATCTGAATCAGAATAAATTGTTTTAGGAGAATTTAATGTTGTTTGATTAGCTAAAACATTGTCAGAATTATATCCTAAAGTTCCATTCCCAGCTATTGTATAAATATAATTAGCTGTCATTGACTGCCCATAATAATTTCCAGTTGTTTTAGGGACAAACCTTATTCTAAAATTCTGGTTATCAGCTATATAAACTCCATCTGAATCAGAATAAACTCCAGTAGGGCTCCAAATTCTTGTCTGGTTAGCTAAAACATTGTCATTTGAATAACCACCTGTCCCATTTCCAGCTATTGTGTATATGTAATTAGCTGTCATTGACTGGTTGAAATAAGCCCCAGTTGTTTTAGGAATAAATCTTATTCTGCTGGTATCTTCAGGAATATAAACTCCAGTAGAATCTACAGAAACTTTGTAGATACATGTTATTCCTGTTTGGTTTGCTAAAATATTATCATTTGAATAACTGCTTGTCCCATTTCCAGCTATTGTGTATATGTAATTAGCTGTCATTGACTGGCTGAAATAAGTTCCAGTTGTTTTAGGGACAAAATTAAGCCTGTAATTTTCACAATCACTAATATAAACTCCTTCTGAATCAACAAATACCTCTGGAGTATCTAAAGGAGTTTGGTTAGCAAGTATATTATCACCTAGATAACTACCGCTTGTCCCATTTCCAGCTATTGTGTATATGTAATTAGCTGTCATTGACTGGCTATAATATGTCCCAGTTGTTTTAGGAATAAATCTTATTCTGTTATTATCAGAAATATAAAAACCATCTGAATCAGCCCATATATTAGAGGGAGATATTCTTGACCCTGTAGCTAGGATATTATCCCTGTCAAATCCATACACATTTGGATTAAATCCTGTTCCAGCTATTGTATAAATATAATTATTATTCCAAGTTACACTCACATTAATTCTCCTGGTCTGGCTTCTTGCCTGGTTTCCAAGATTATCAGTGCAGTTTATATTCCACAAATAAGTTCCGTTTAATAAATTCATTTCAAGCAAATTAGTTGTATCTTTAGCAGGCAGAGTTGCATTAGAATAAACTTGATTATCAATAATTAAAGAGCAGTTTGCAATAGGGCTTAAATCACTAACATTATAATAAAATCCAATTAAATTAATGCTCGTATTAACAGTATTATTTACAGGAAAAATCAAATTAACCACAGGAGCTGTAACATCAACACTAAAATTAACATTTTCAGTATTATTAACATTATTGCTAGTATCATTGCACCAGAATCTTGCCACATAATTTCCATCTGCAACAGAAGTATTTGTATAATTAGCACCTGTTCCAGTAGCATTGATTGTCATTGAATAATTTGTAAGCCAGTTGTTCAAGCTAACCTTACAAAAGCTTAAGTTCTCATTAGCTGAAATGTTAAAAGTTAAACTTGAAACAGAATAAGTTATGTTTAGAGGGGAGGTTATATTTATATTAGGAGGAGTTGAGTCAACAAAGCCCCCGCTTGTAATAACACTAAACCAAACACTGCTTGTGTTTGAATTTCCAGTTGTATCATTTGCAAAAGCAATTACATTCCAGCTTCCATTTGTATAATTTATAAGAAAAGCATTTGTATAACTAATATTTCTGGTCCCATTATAAACAATCTTATTAGAAATATCATTTCCACTAAATGTCACATTTATCCAAATATTATTTCCAATATCATAAGTTATGTTTTCAGGCGAAACAATCACAACTCCTGGCGGAGTTGTATCAACTCCAAATGAAATGCTAGTTCCATTAAAATTTCCTGAAGTATCATTGCAGGAGAAGGTGAGGTTGTGGGAGCCTTCTTGTAAATTAGTTTTTGTTGAATTAAAATAAGTATTATTAAATTTAGTCATTGTAGTATTAGCAGGATCAGTATCAAGCACAAATCCGCACCAGCTCCCATTTTCATTCAAAGAAACATTAAAATCCAGAGTAGTAACAGAGTAATTTCTCCCATTAATAGGAGAAATTACTGTTATCAAAGGAGCAGTAGCATCTAGGGAATACTCATCACTTAAAGCTAGCCAGTCAGTATTATTTCCGCAGCTGCTTCCAGAGCATGAAGTATTAGTTGTAACATTAAAAGGAGAATCGCAAAATCCATCGCGATTTGAATCAGCACATGTCTGGGAATAACCTGCTCCTGAAGGAGCAGCCCAAAAATTCCCACCTATTTGTGTTCCAAGAGAATATATTCTTGTGCCTGATTGATTTGTTGTGTTCCAAGAATTTTGAGCCTCAGAGCCAAAATAACTATTTGCAGTGTTATTAAATAGATTATTATAAATTAAATTGTTAGCAGTATTAAAGTATATTGATATTCCATAGTTGAGATTATTTATAATGCGAGAATTTATAACTTTATTTCCAGAGTCATATGCAATTCTAACTCCTTCACCATTTCTATTTAAAGAGGAATTATCCAATGTGTTATTAGAACTATAATAAAAATAAACTCCAATAGTATTATTTTCAGCTAGGGTATTATTAATTATATTATTTGAAGAACTAGAAAAGAGAATTCCATAAGATGTGCCTAATATATTATTATAACTAATATTCAGATTTTCTAATTTATTATTAGTGGCATTTCTTAAATAAACAGCAGAAGAATCCCAATCAGTTATTGTGCAATTTTTTATTGTCACATTTGTATTAGTAGAGCTTTCTCTATCAACATACACCCCATAATCATTTGTTATATTTCCATCAATCATATAACCCTGACAATCAAGAGTAACATTATTCGCAGAAATATTCATGCAAATTACAAAAGGAGAATTAATTATATTTCCAGTTAATCTATACTCACCTGAAGAATTTATGGCTGTACAGTTGTTTATATTTGTATAAGAAATTGTGTAAGTAACTATTAACTCAGGAGAGTAAACAGTATCACCGCCGCTAGTAGCATAAAATTCCCCATAAGCAGAAGAATAGCCTTCACCTGATTCATCAACCTTGACTCCGACAGCAAACCAATCTGAAGAAAGCTGGTTTTGCAAAGTTGCATTCCCATTAGAAATATCAACTTTCCCACTTCCTCCAGTTGAACAAAAATTATTATCATTTGCGTAAACAGTTCCATTTCCAATATCTGAATAAAGATCTGCATCAGACTGGCTTCCAACTCTAGCTTCAATTTCTGTTGCATCACAACCTTCAGAGCCAATATTTGAATAAACAGCAAAACTTAAATTAACTTTCTGAATTGTTGCATCATTTGGAATTAGTGAGGTATTAAATTCAACATAGGTACGATAAATTTTCATTGGGCTGCTTAAGTTAGTACCTACCCTTAAATAACCTCTAGTGCTATTTCTTGTAAAACTTTCACTTATATTAACAATATCTCCATCTTCAGTTATATTTAAAGCTTCTAATGTCACAATTGGGTCAAGCCATAAATCATCAGAAAAATTACCAGAAACTTCTATATTATTTGTAGTGAAACTCAAATTATAATTTTCAGCAATATCTGAGAAATCAATTGATATTGCTCCAGAATTAATAGAATTACCAGAAATAATAATTTCAGAGCTTCCTAAAACCTCAAATCCAATTTTAGAAACATCTCCAATCAAGCTAAAATTAAACATTCCAAATGCATATTTATACAATCTTTTATTGTCATAAACATGGGTATGATGAAGAATATTTTCATCAGAAATATTTTCAAGATGATACTTCGTATCATCCAGAATGTAATAAGGTTTTAATTCTAGAGAAGAATTTCCAAAGCTGATATGTAATACACTATCATAGCTTGCATAAACATCTAAAGCAGAAGTTATTGGAACATAGCTGCCATTAACAAGTATATTCTCCTGTCCAGAAGAAATTACAGCCTGCCTCATTCCATTTCCAATATCATAAATATCAGCAAAAGCATCACGAGCGATAATTCCCTGTTCTTCAGGCTTTTCAACTTCAACTAAAGCACTTTCTCCTGTATTCGCAATCCACCTTACTTCATCTATTAATCCGTCATTATTATTATCAACTTTCTCGCTTTCAATCTCATTTCCATTTTTTAAAACTTTAACTCTATCAGCAGGGCTTTCTTCAACAAAAGTATAAGCTAAAATATCAGTATAGCTTATATCACTTTCAATTTTAATTTCCTTGTTTTTTCCTTTCCTGTCTTCAATTGCATAAGGAGCAGGTGTTTCATATTCTATTTCATATTCAGTTGCATTATCTTGTATTAAAAGCTCTTTAACTTCTTCAATTTCACCTGCATTTTCGTTAATTTCATCAGTATTTTCTTCATTTTCAATTTCTTCAGTTACTTTTCCAGTTATTAAACTTTTAATATTCTGCCATAAACCAATTTCTGCAATTTTTCTAAATAATTTTTTTATAAAACTTTCTTTTTTAATATTAACAGAAAGGCTGACCTGCCCTGTGACAAAAGATTTTGCAGGAATTTTTTCTTCTTCAATACCTTCACTAGAAACTTGAGTTTCAATTTTAGTTACATTAATATTTTCAGCTTCTTTTGGGATTTGAATACTAATCTCATCAGGCTTGTCAAGCTTGATTTTTTTTACCCATTTAACAGGCTTTCCAAGTTTTGCATTTTTAAAAGTTTTAATGCTTATATTTCCTTCTGAAACAATAATATTAAACAAATTGCTTTCAGAGCTTAAATTATCTAAATAAGCAATAATTTTCCCACTTCCTGTTCCAGAAAAATTAAAAAGAGCTTTAATTAAAGCAAATCCATTATTTATCTCAATGCTAAAGTTTTCAGAAACAATAGCTGAATAATTCATTGCATTTATAAAATAATCATCTAAATTCAAACTATAATTCCCATTTTTATCAAAAGGTATATCAGGAATATCTTTTATTAACCCAAAGCTTATATTCAAAGTTTCATTAAGCATACTTGCATTAACTATGCTTATATTAGTTAAATTAGTTTCAGGAATTGTAACATTTGTTATATTGATTGTTTCAATCTCAGTTAAATTAGTCTCACTAGGAATACTAACATTAAGTTGTGTTTTATTAGCTTGGGTTTCATTAGCAACAGGCAGAGTTACATTAGTTATATTTGAAGGAGAACTAATATTAGTCTCAGAAGAAGTTATATTTGCAGAAATAGTTTCATTAATCTTGCTCTCATTAATTTGTGTTTCAGGAGTTCTTACAGTTTCTTCGCTTTTATTTTCAGCCTGCAAAACCCCAGAAAAAGCAGGTGAATCAGAAGCTTGTAATGGAATTTCTGGGCTTACTTGATTTTCAGAATCAGGCTGAACACTTCCAGAACTCTCCTCAATCTCACTGCCTTGGCTTGCTTCTCCTACATTATCTCCTATAGTTTCCTGCCCTTCATTTGAAATTCCAGCCTGAATTTCACTGCTTTCAGCCTGCTCACCACTAATTTCAGCACCTAAATTTTGATAAAGAATATAAATTATTTTGCCGCTTAAATTAAAACCTGAAACCAGCAAAAAAAGAACCACAATAGCTAGGATAATTCCAAAAATCAAAAGCATTTTTTTATTAGCAAACTTTCTTGATTTCCCTACAATCCTGTCTTTTTTTGTAGGTCCTGAAACAAATCTAGTCCTAACCTTTCCATCCTTATCCCTATAACTAGTGCAATAATAAGGCCCAAATATCTTTCCACCTCTTTTTATATATTTCTTATACACCATCTTTTTTATAACGAAAGATTTATATATTCCTAAAGATTATTTTTATTATGAAAACAAAAAAACAAATAAATGAAAAAATATGGAAGCAATACAAAAAAGATATTAAAGATTCTAAATTCAGAAAGATTATCAGAGAATTTGTCAAAATTACCACCTCTTAAACTTTTTTTCAAATTTTCATAATTTATAAAGATAGGTACTCTTATATCTTTTAGTTTATTAACTAATTTATAAGCTCTTATTGCATTTCTGCTAAACATTGTTTTCTCATCCTCACTTACCACAATATCCATTTTTTTAAAGGAAGCGCAGGCAACTATAATAAAATCATTTAATATATCTGTCTTAGATTTATTTCCTCCAAGTTCTCTATAGACTGAATAATAATTTCCAGCTAGATCAGAGATCTCTTTTGTGATTTCAAATGAATGGGATTTTATTAATTCATCATAAAGAGTTAGAAGATAAATTCTTAAATTTCTTAATTTTTCTCTATCACTTTCAATTTTTATTTTTTTAGGCGTATTCCTAAGTTCCTTCCTAATCAGCCTATTCCCATAAATTATAATCTTATCCTTAATTAATTTTCTAAAGGATTCTATCTCATTTTTCTCAATTATTCTCCCATACACGCTTGTGTCTAGCAATACTTTTTTCATTCTTCACCTTTTTAGTTTCATTACAAAACCCGCTTGTATTAAATCATATTAGACTTATTTTATGTAGTGAAATCAGTTATTTAAAGTTAATTATATGTTGGTATAGAAAATCAAATCAATCCTTATCTTAGCGGGACCTTATCTCACAATTAAAAAAGATTATTATCCACTGCACTTTCCAGAACTGCATCCTTTAGCGCAGTTTATCTTCTTAGTCACAAGATAATCTCCTTCGCAGGTCTGTTCTAATAAAACCCTGCTGTCTCGAATTAATAAGAGACTCAATCGTAAACTATTTAAATCATTATATAGCAGTAAATATATTAATAAATTCAAAATGCCAAGAAAAACCCTAAAACAAAGAATATTGAATACGGCGCTAGTGATAGGAGCAGGAATTACCGGTTTAGCGGGGATAGTTGGAGTAAGTGGATGCGCAAGTGCTAATCCAAAAGCAAGGGAATTTGTTAAAGTCTGGAATTATGTAGACAGAGAATCCATGATTACGGAAATTCCATTAGGGTATAAATTTGAAAATGGGGCTGCTGAAGGATTAATAGAAACTATAACAAGATTTTCTTTGATAGACGAGGTTGACTCGGATTCTATAGACCCTACAATATTAGAGCCTTTTAATACAAAGTATTATGATCCTGAATATTTTAAATCTTTTAGAGAAGAATATAAAGAAAAATTTAATGGAAAATTAAAAAGAATATTAAGATCGGCAGATAATGATGGAGATAAGATAATTACTGAAAAAGAAGCAAGCAATTTATATAATCAAAGATTTCTTTTTTTTGATCGTTTCCCCTCTCCAAAATGGGGTCCAAAATTTATTTAGAATTATTCACCTATTATAAAAAGGCTCATACTCATAAATATTATAATCATTTTGTTCCTCATTCATTCTCACCCAAAAATAATCAAAATCATCAATAGCACTTGCGCAGGAATTCACAGCACCTCCAGAGTTTCCAAGTGGCACACATCCCCTTCCCCCTTCTTTTGAAGATTCAGTTGTTTTCAGGCATAAATTATTATCAGAACACTTCTTCCCATTTAGATGAAAATAAGAATTTTCTTTGGAAATCAATTTATTTGAGTTTAGAATTATTTTTCCAATATAATCCCCATAATTATTGCAACTGCATCCAGAGCTTCCAGTGCAATAAGGATCCCAATAAATAGAAAAAGAAAGCATTGTATCAGCATTTTCTCCATTTGCATTTCCCCATTTAAGATTAGCGATTTTCGCATCAGGGCATTCATTGCTTTCAATAGAAACAAGCCCTTCAATAGTTTCAGAAGTTGTAGATGCCATAGCAGAAGCAAAAGTAACTTCAACATAATCTTCTCCATTAAACGAAGCTCCTCCCTCGCTTCCATCAATCCAATTAAGCATATGCCACCTAACTGGATTTAATATTATATCTCTATCCTTGGGATTTGTGTGGTCGTATAGAATTAATTCTTCTTTATCAACTATTTTTCCATTTTCTATAATTCGTCTTATAAAAATAGAACTTTTTTCTTTTATCAAATCAAAAGCATTTGTTGAAGACATTTTTTTAACCCCATCAGTTCCAGCCATTGTTTTTATCATAGAAGCAATTAATTCTTTAGCTTTATGCTTTTCATTTAAACCACGAGTATAGTAAGTAACCTTTGAATTTACTGAATCTTTGGTTGTGCTTCCATGACAAGGCATATAAAAAGTAAGATCTTTCATCCTTGTAAGTTTTTCAATTCCTTTTTTTGTTAGTGAAACATAATCATAACCATAATAAGGAAGATGAAAACCTAAAAGACTATAGTAAAAATCAGTACCATCTATAAATCCTAGGGATTCAAGATATTTAGCAAAATTTTTCATGCTTACATAATTTGAAAATTTCCCTATAGCTACACCTCCCGGCCCTCCATGGGTTACCCAAATCACAATTCCACCATCTTCAGAATTCCAATCTTTATAAAAATCAATAAAATCTTCTTCATTAAAATCAAAACTAATTTTCTTTATTTCATAACCTTCTTTTTTTAAAATATCTAGAGTTTCTTTATACACTATATAAAACCCGGCATTATAGAATTCTGCATCAATAAATAAAGTAACTTTTTTGCTTTTTGGCACCTTAAACTTCCAGCTAGAAGTTACTCCTTCAACATCCCCATAAGGATTTTTCATGCATTTTCCGCTTGCGCAAACATAATCACTTCCTAAATTCCTGCAGTCAAAATTCTCTTCCAAAGCTTTTCCATTCTCACAATATCCTTCAACTAAAGTATAATAATCACCATCTTTACATCTATCCCTTAATGTTTTTCCAGCCCCTCCAGTTTCAAAAGTGATAGAATATGTAGCATAATCTTTTCCTTTATCTGCATCAACACAAGAAGGAACATTATCAACACATTTTCCAGAATCACAATATTTAGGGCAAGTAATTAAAGTTTCAGCAGGAATTTGACCATTACAAATTTGCTCATGTAATATTTTCAAATCTCCGTGACAATCATCAAAAAGAGTGTGTCTGTCTGCAATTTTTCCATCAAGAATTAAATCAAAGCTTACACTGCCATAAGTATTAGGATTGCTTCCTCCATCACTATCAACGCATGAAGAAAGAGATGATGTAGAACTAGGGGAAATTGTACTAATCTGCCCTGAAAACTCCTCCACCTCCTCATCAGCCTCACTTTTTTCCATAAAACTCTCTCCGCTTTCAGTCAAAAACAAAACTTCATTATCTTTAGTATCTAATCCATCAAGATTTCCCCTTATCTCATCTTCCATAGAATACAAATCCATCAGCATCCAGCTGCTCCACCCAATTTTAGAAACAATAACAGACTCTTGCTTTGCATCCCCAATATAAGGCTCAAAAATATATCTTAAATTGCTTTCTTTAACTTCATATCTTGTAATTTCACCGGCTTCAATCTTTTTATCAAGGCTTTGCATGATAAGATTCTTAAATTCAATATAAGCTGGTGTTTTCTCTTCTTCAATATTAATTCCAGAGAGCCCCAAAAATCTAATAATCTTCCAATTATAACTATCTTCATCTTCAGAATATTCATAAGTTCCAATAGTTTTATCAGCAACTAACTTATTCAAATAATACCCATATTTTTCTTTTTTAACATTAATGTCGCTTTCCTCTTTAACCTTTGAAAAAAGCAATAGAACAGCTGAAAACTTCTCCTGTTCTGTTTTAGCTGAATTTAATTCAGCTTCAATTTCAGAATAACTTTCTTTTATTTTCTCATATCCAGGCACACTATAATGCATCAATAAATCCCCATTTTTTAATGCAATATCATAGCCAACAAGCATTTTTCCAAATTCATCAACAAACTCATCTTCAGCATAAATAAGCCTTGTCTCAAAAGGCTTCAATAAAGAGCTATCAACCTTATAGCAATATAATTTATCATTTTGTCTTTTAATAACATTAACACTAGATTCCTTACAACAAGCAAGGTCATTTTCTTTGCATGAAACAATTCCAGCAGAACTACCACAAGAAAGCCCATCAAATGTTCCATCCCATCCTTTTTCCAGGAATGGAGAATTAGGAGCTTTACCTTTGTTAAACAAATACTGCAATAAAAAAATACTATCTGCAATATTCAAAATCCCATCATCATTTATATCGCCTGCATCAAGGCATGTAGGAGAATTGCCTTTTGCAAATAAATAATTCAAGATATAAATTGCATCTGCTATATTCACATTTGAATCTGAGTTCGCATCACCTCTTTTGAACTCAGAAGCAGAGATACTTATAACATTCAGAGCTAAACCAATCGTTAAAATCCAAGCAATCCAAGCACCTTTTTTCATGAATCTGTTAATCTATTTACATTTAAAAACTTTTCTTGGAATTTAGAAATAAAAAGAATTAAAGGTAGGAAAAGTTATAGGAATCTTCCAAATCCCCTCTCACACCACTCTATCATAAACCCTTATATCCCTCATAGTTCCATTAAAATAATCCTGGACAATATTAGGTGCATTTCTCCTTGCTCCAATTAAAACAGGTGTTGCAACTTTAGCTGGCTTTTGAATATCCTTTCTTGTATATTCCAAAGTTCCATTCAAATAAATCTTCACAGTCCCATTAATATCTCTTGTTGTTTTGAAATCATACCATTTTCCAGCAGTTATTGAAGACTTAGAGCTAAAGTAATGATCCGCATCATTTGTTTCTTCATACCATAATTGCATCTTTCCAAGTGCATTTGCATTATTTAACTGAACAATCCACTGAGCCTTGTCTTTCACCCAATCTTCACCTCTAGCAATCAAAGACTGTGTTTTAGATTTAGGATTATTAGCTTTAAAGCTAAACTGGATTGTATATTCAGTTATGTTTAATTTAGAAGAGTCATTAATCAAAATATAATTCTTCCCATTAAAAGTCTTAGTCTCATTAATGTAAAGAACAAGCCCTTCAATTGAATAAAGAGAATCTAAAAGAGATTTCTTAACTTGAGGATTCATTGTTTTATTAGCTTCAATCTCATTTATTGCTTTTAATGCATCTTGCTTCATTCCTGATTCAAGAACACCTGAACAAGTGAGAGAATCTGCAGTTGGGTCAATTCCTGGAGCTGGGGAAGGCATTGGAGGTTTAGTTCCTCCAGCAAACAAATAACTCAAAGTATAAACAGCATCAGCAACATTCAAGCTTCCATCATCATTTGAATCAACAGCATCTAAACATTTTACTTCTTTATTTGCAAACAAATATCTTAAAGTTGCAACTGCATCTGAAATATCAACAGTATTATTATCCTGATTTGCATCAGCTCTTATAAACTTGTTATCAAACAAAGTCACATCTGTTTTCTCACTTTCATTCCCAGGAATGCTTTTTGTTGAATTAACAATTGCAAAGAACTTATATGTTCCAAGAACTCCTGTGCCTTTTACTTGCCATTTCAAGATGCATTCATCTCCATCTTTCATATTTAGGCATTTTTGCGGCTGATCAGAAGTTGTATAAAAAGGCTCGTCAAGAGAATTGTTTGTGAGGATGCCCTTGCCTTTTTTAACAATGATTGAGATGTCGTCGTTGTCGCCGTTTTGTCCAGAAGTACAAGGTACAGGACTATAAGACTTAGATTCAGAATTAACCCTTATGTTATGGGTTCCTAAAATATTATCTAATCTTAAATAAGACTTAATATTATAAAATCCTGAGCCTATAAATTCTGGCATAATAGTTTCAATTATCTCCCAATTTGGATCTTCAATATTATTAGCATACACCATATTAAATTTTGTTGTTGAATCATGAGAACTGCGAACTGTTGCTTTAACTTCCACTAAATCACCAGTCCCAAAAAAAGGTTCTTCCAGATTACTAATAGTCATATTTTCTATATGACTCCCAAGATCATAGCTCCATTCATTAAAATCCCCGCACCCATCAATAGTATTCGGTGCATTTGGCTCAGGAATATCAATGTTATCGCGAGAGCGTATCAACTCACTCCCCGCTACACAAGGAGAACTATCACAGGTAATTGCAGCAGGATCAAGCCAAGCTGAAACATCCCCACAATCACCATCAATGCATCTAACACCAACAGAAAAATCAAAAAACTCTCCTTTTTTAACAGCAATATCTGGAGTTACAATAGAACTTTCCAAATGAGGCCTAAATTTTCCAGCCAAAGTCAAGTCATGCGATGAGATTAATGAATAACTTTGAGCAGGCTCAGGAAGTGAATAAGCATAAACTTTAATTTTCCATTCTCCAACTTCATTAGCTGGAATATTTTCAACAATAACCTGCTCAATATTATTTAATCTATCTACTCCATTTGAAGCAGGAGCAGAAGGATTACTAGGGTCTAAAACCCAAGGCAGATAAACTTTTCCAGAAGGTAAAATTAATTCAATATCTAAATCATTAACTAAAGCTTTTTCAGCTCCAGGAGAGCCTGGAAAATCACTCCAAGCAAGAGTTAGCTTAATTTCTTTTCCAGAACTTGCATTTATCGTATATAAATCATAACCACCTTGGTAATCTAAACTATCTTTTATAATTAAATCCTTGGTCTCGTCATCTCTTATTAAATCAACAGCAGTTGTAATATTAATTTTTCCCCAGCCATAATCAAAATCAGGCCCTATATTTCCTAAATCTTTTGCAGTATGAATTAAAAGTGCTTTAATTGTTGAAGGAAAAGGATCTTTATAATTTGCTTCTTGTCCATGAATTCCTCTATATTTTTGCAAAAGCAAAGCAATACTTCCTGAAACTATTGGAGAGGATAGAGAGGTGCCGCAGCCAGCTGGATTATAAATATCACCTGGCCGAGTTGATTTTATTCCACAGCCTAAAGCAACAACATCAGGCTTAATTCTTCCATCATTTGTAGGTCCTCCAGAACTAAGACTAGCTATTGAGTCATCTGGATTAAGAGCTCCAACAGAAACTACATTTTTTGCAATTGCTGGTTTTGCTATGCATCCTTTTCCATCATTTCCCGCTGCAAAAACAATTGAAACATTATAATCTCTTGTAATATTATCATACTTTGCTTCTTCACTAAGATAACCTAAATTAGTCAAACAACTACTTCCTGTTTGATTTACTAAACCCCAAGAATTATGTTCAACTTTTGCTCCTGATAAAATTTCCTCAATTATTTTATTAAAAGTTCCATAACCAGGAGGACTATTAGAAGATATATCTGCAGAAGGAGCCATTCCTCTCCATTGTTTGTCATAACCTCCTTGAGATAAACTTAAGCTTCCATCACCTGCAAATACTCCAGCAACCATTGTTGCATGAGCACCTTCTTTTAATCCAGATTTTATAACAAGCCTATTATTAAAATCAGCATGATTTGGAAAAACAGAATTAGTCAAATCAGCACCCTCACAAGGAGGGTCACATGCTTCAAACATTGCTATTTTTATTCCAACACCATCTAAATTATAAGGAGGATTTTGCACAACCTCCACCCCTGAACTAGCTCTTGCATTATCATTCAAAGGAATTGCAGGCAGGATTTCTTCAATATAATAAACACTTTCAAGAGCTTTCAATGAATTAATAGTTTCAGCATCAGCTTCAGCTGAAATTAAATTAAAATATTTTGATTTTCCAGTAACTTTCCCATTAGAATTAATAATGAAATTTTCAATCTCATTTAAATCAGTCTCTTCAAAATACTCAATCAAGACAGGGATTTTTTCCAAACTATTGCTTTTCATTAAACTCTCTGTTTTTTGCAAAAATAGCTCAGAAGCTCTTTTCCAGGAACTTATATCTTTTTTTTCAATTATTTTATTAAAACTTGCCAAAGAAACACCATAATTAATCTTAGTTATCCAAGAATTATCACCTATATATTGCAATAATTTTATTCCCTTTACTTCATATTCAGCTCTTTCATTTAAGCTTAGAGGATAGCTAAATTTAAGAATTGCTTTATAGCTTGTTTTAACTTCAGGGCTAGGGGATGGGCTAGGCGAGGATGTTGGACTAGCAGAAGGAGATGGAGAAGAAGTAGGTGTTGAAGAATCTGATCCATAAACAGCATTTGCTCCAATAAAAAGCAAAACAAATATTGCAAGACTTAAGCTGAAGAAAACTAATCTTTTATCCATATTTTTATCAGATAAAACATGTTTTTAAGATTTGCTGTGATTTAGTGCATGGATTAAATGCACTTTCCAGAACTGCATCCTTTTAAACAGTTTATTTTCCTAGTCACAAGATAATATCCTTCACATGTTTGTTCTAGTAAAATCCAGCTGTCTTGGCATACGTCATTTGCAGTCAGCATAAACCCGCAGCCTTTGTCTCCGCTAATTTCTTGAATATATTGGCATTTGTTGTAAACATAGAAAACCTGCGACTGGATAGTTGTTGATGATCCATCACCATCCTGGCACCAGTTTCTTTCAAGATAAATTAGGGGAAATATCTGCTCCTTCATATCATTTTGGTATTATAAATCCTAAATCTACTAGAAAATAAGTCACATACAAGTTTATAAACTAGAGTTATTTATATAACTTATGGGAAAAACACTAATGAAATTAGGTTTGGTTGGGTTAGTTGGATTAGGACTTTCAGGTTGTATGACTTCAGATGGTTCAATTGCTACTTCAGGTAAAATTGAAAAAGAAACAATAGATAAAATAATGTATTCATTATTTGAGCCTTATAATCATTTTGAGGAACAATTCAACGAAACAAGCCCGGAATGGATTGAACATCAAGCTAGATTTTATAATCATCTCAAAGAAACACATCCAGAATGGTCAGACGAGTTAGTTAAAGGAATTGTTTATGGTTATGAAGAAAATTAAGAATAATCTTCTTCTCTAACATTCATCTTATTAAAAACAAACTCCCCCTTATGACTCAGTTTTAATTAATATCTATCACTTTCAAAACGTGGTATTTTTATTGTTTTTGTTATTTTACATAATGTATATTAAAACCATCCTTTGTATCAATATCATTTAAAGATAACTTAAAAGGATATTTTATTTTCCCCTTTAATTTTTTATAACCTTTTTATCCGTACAATTCAAAAGAATTTCTTTCATACATTACAGTTGTTTTTATACTATTTTCTGTAGAATATTTCTTAATAAAATTGACTTTAGTCTAATTTCAGTCTTTGGTTTTGGAATTGCCATTTTTATTAAGAATATAGCGTAGATGACTAAACTTTACACTTCCCGGCACTACAACCTCCACCATACCCGCAATTTATTTTTAAAGTTTGAAGGTAATTGCCAACACATATCTGTTCTAATAAATATGTTGAATCATAACAGATATCATTCACTGTTATCATAGCTCCACAATCCTTATTATTTATATCTGTTGTGTACTTACACTTACTATTCACATACAAAACCTGTGATTGTAGATTGAAGTTTTTTCCATCCCCATCCTGGCACCAATTTCTTTCAATAGTTAGACTAACCGGAGTATAAGCTACCTGTCCAGTAAGCCTAAGATAATAAATAGAAATTCCTGCTATTATCACAAATAACAAAACACCTATTATTATATATATTATTTTGTTTTCCATTTTAATTCATAAGTAAATAACATTTTTTATTATATAATAATTCAACATCGGCCCTTGTATTTTGAGTTCCCGAAGTTTTAATACATTTTACTTCGCCTGCATAAGGAATGTATAAAGTAATAGTCATACTTGTCCAACTAATGTCCCAATTAATATTATTAAAATCGATATTTATATTCACAATCTGGTCGTAACCAGCTGGGCAAGGATATTTTCTTCTTAAATCTTCACCAACTTTTTCAGCTGCTTTCAAAACATCTTTTAATCCATAATTCAATACAGCGGTGAACCATTCATTAAGCTCAGCTTCATATTCCATTTCCGCTTCCCTCTGTTCTTCCGGAGTCATACCAATATAATCTGGCGGTGTTGGTGGGGTTGGGCTTATACCTATTCCACTTAAAAGAGATAGTGTAACTGTTAGAGTCCCTGAAACTGTATGAGCAGTACTATAAGAATCAGTAATTGAAGGCAAAGGAGTAAGTTTAAATTTTAAAAGATAACTCAAATTCACATCACAAGGTGGTCGGGGACATTTAGATGCAAAATCTGGGGGGTAAGTACAAGCCCCAAATGCTTGAGCTGTAGGGTCGCGCATTATTTGGTTAATCATTATCAATAAGGTATTCATTATATTTTTTCTATTCCCTTCTTGGCTTGTATTAAAAATATTTCCATAAAGAATTGTTGATAAATTTTTAGAATAATTCGCCTCACCGCTACAACTAATAGTCGGAGTAGGTGTCGCAGTCGGATAAAGAGTTGTTCCATGAGTTGGACTATTTGTTGGAGAAGGGCTTGGAGAAGTTCCAGGATAAGGCACTGTCTGTGCTAGCTCTCCCTTCAAATATGAAACATCCTCTTCAAAATTAATTGAATTAAAAATCACAATCAAAACAAATACTCCAACAAGAAATCCCAGAACCAAATAAGCAATTATCTTTCTTCCTCTTTTCTTGTCTTTTTTCATAAATATTCCAAGATTTTAGGATTTATAAAATCTGCTGTTTTTCTTCTTTTATTTCTTTAACTTTTTCTACTTTCAATGAGTCCTCTGCAGATTGCTTTATAGCTTGTTTTAACTTCAGGGCTAGGGGATGGGCTAGGCGAGAATGTTGGACTAGCAGAAGAAGATGGAGAAGAAGTAGGGGTTGAAGAATCTGATCCATAAACAGCATTTGCTCCAACAACAAAAAGGATGAAAATTCCAACTGCTAAGCCTAAAAAAACAAATGTTTTATTCATATCTTTATTAGATAAAACATGTTTTTAAGATTTGCGGTGATTTAGTGCATGGATTAAATGCACTTTCCAGAACTGCATCCTTTAGCGCAGTTTATCTTCTTAGTCACAAGATAATTTCCTTCACATGTCTGTTCTAGTAAAATCTTGCTGTCTTGAATTAATAAGAGACTCAATCGTAAATTATTTAAATCATTATATAGCAGTAAATATATTAATAAATTCAAAATGCCAAGAAAAACCCTAAAACAAAGAATATTGAATACGGCGCTAGTGATAGGAGCAGGAATTGCAGGATTAGCAGGGCTAGTCGGGGTTACAAGTTGTAGCAGTATTCCTAGCAAAAAGGATGCAATGGAAGTATAAAATGAAAATACTAGATTACCTGAATGTGAGCAACCTATCTAACCTAGAGGCAGATAGTGGTTTTATATTCCAAAGGCAGGTTATTGATGAGATTTTGAGACAGAAACCTACATGGGAAGTTTACTTTATCGCACCAAAAAATCCTCTTCCAGAAGAACCACGTCTGCACCACATACCTCTTGAGTATGGCCAAAACAAATACGAAGTTCGATTTAATTTCCCATGGTTCCTACTAAAAGAAAAGTTAAGCAGATTTCTTCAAGATATAGATCTCATCTATGTAAACCAGTCTGAACAAACTGCAAATTTTAGAGCCCTTGTAAGCACAATACAACCAGATAGAGAAATCCCCATTGTGAGTTATATCCATTACTTTCCGATAGATCCGCCACATATTCATTTTGATAATAGCCCTAACGAGTATAATCATGCATCTAATGGCGAAATTATAAAACCTAAATTAAGATTTGATGGAACATTAAATACCCATGGTTTAGCAAAGGTTATATTATCACGACAAATCGAAGCGCTTCAGCTTTCAAAGCAGGGGCTTACTTGTAGTCAATATGGTATAGATCTTATAAGGAATTCTATACAAAAAATTATGTCTGACTTTACAGCGCCAATAGCAGCAATATCTCCCCCCGTATCCCTCAAAGAAGCAGAAGTAGGAAAAAATATACCCAAATCAAATGATAACAGTATTGTGTTTAATCATCGCCTTTATAGTCACTATGGCCCAAAAGAGTTCTTTGATTTCCTTGATTGGTATCATGCAAATAGAAAAAAGGATTTTCAAGTAATCATAACAGACCCTACACATGGTAGATCTGGCGAACGAAACAGACTCGACACCTCTGTTGATGTTACTCGAGAACAAATACTAACCCGAAAATATGTAACTTTGAAACATGCTGAAAGTAGAGAAGAATATTATGCTACAATTGGTAGATGCAAACTTGCTGTTGCACCATTTAAACCTTCTGCGCTCTGGAGTATGAGTGTTGTTGATTGTATGGCTGCGGGAACGCCAGTCCTCGCACCAAATTATGCATGTTTTCCAGAAATTCTTGGGGGGGAAAGTAGATTGCTTGTTAAATCACGTGAAGATCTTGCAGATAAATTGGATGATTTATTTGAAAATCCTGCTAACTACACTGAAGCTAGAGAATATTGTATAATGCGCGCAAATCAATTCAGTGCCGAAAATACTGCCAGGAGATTTGTACAGATTTTCGAAAAAGTCTGTAACCCCAAAAAATGAGCCAAAATGTAGAATTTACAAACCTAAAGAGAAAATTAGAAAAAGTAAACACTATATCTGAGAAAATAAGCATTTTAGAACAACTCATTCAAGTTGCCCCCACATATCCTTTCCTAGCAATGCAGAAAAAGAAATTTAAAAGGCAATTAGAATCCTTAAAACTTGGAAGCAAAAAAAGGTCAAGACCAGTCATTACTCAAAACATATATCAGTTTAAAAGAGGAAAGTATCAAACCTGTTTAATAGGAGTAGCAAACTCTGGAAAAAGTACACTTTTGTCAAGATTAACAAATACCTTTCCTGCTATTTCTGATATTCCTTTTACAACATATCATCCCGAAATTGGAAATATGGATTATGAAGGAGTAGAAATTCAATTAATAGAGGTTCCCGCAATATTTGAAGGAGATTCAGAAAGAGATGATAACAAATACCATTTTATAAAACAAACAGACCTCAAGATTGTAGTGACAAATTGCCCCCATGAACTCGATACTGTTCTTTTAGAGTTATGGAGTAAGGGGATTATGTTAGGTGAAAATGATGGGCCAAAAGGGCTCGTTGTATATAGGGAAAAAGATCCAAATACAACCCTGCCAAAAATAGAAGTCAAAGGAGATGTAAAAGGAGCAATATATAGAGAATTAGGGATTTTGAGGGTTTATGTTAACAGCCCTATGTTAAAAAGGCCAATTTCGTTTAGAAATGAAGAAGTTGATGTTACAAGAGTCAAAGAGTTATTAGAAAGAAAAAATAGGCTACTCAGATCTGCATCAATTTTAAAACCAAATAAAAAATGGGAACAAGTCGGACTAGATTATAAATTAAAAGATGGGGACTATCTAAAATTTAAAATTTAAAATGATAACTAAGAATATTGGGCTGATGATTGATAGAGAAAAAATAAATAATGTTTTTATGGAACAGATTCTATTGCAATTAGGGTTATCATTTAATGTAATCGGGCAAGAAGAAGCAACCGAATATAATGTAATTGTTTCTTGTAGAGATTTGAATGAAAGCTCTAAAAGATTAATAGTTTTTAATCCCGCAGACATCATTGATTTTCAGCAAGGAGAAAGATCTTTTGAAGATGCCAAAGATTGTGATAGGCCTATTTGTGATATTGCAAAGTTAAAATTATTAGAAAGAATTGGTGAGCAATCTGATTTGCCCATCCCTTTTATAGAGTTATATCCTCACAATAAAAAATCTGCATTATTGTTAACCCATGATGTTGAATGGAGAATAACTTTAGATCATTTATTAAAATCATTTCTTCCTTTAGAAGAAAAGAGAAACATTAGATCTACTTTATTTTTTAGACCTTTACATGCAGACTATAGCCCTCCAAATGCCAAAATCCTTAGATCTCTTCGGGGTAGAGGATTTGAAATAGCGGTACATGGCGATAAAAATCCTTCTAGCGGTTATAAATCAGATGATTCTTTAGAGAATATTATCCATGAAAAGAGGATTATAGAATCATTACTTGACCAGAATGTATTCGGGCATGCTCTTCACGGAGGAAGAATGCTCAATAAAAACATAAATTTTTACCATATCGCAGGATATGAATATGAGAGAACATTATTATGTGCAGATACTGTTCGAAATATAGGAAAAGGTTTCCCTTACGGCACTGCATGGCCCTGGCATGTAATATTTAATAATCAAAGATTAGATTTGATTAGTCTGCCTTGTCATTTTCAAGAAGGTTATTGGATAGATCCAACCATCTCGCTAGGAACCACTACCCTATTTGATCTTACAAAAACCGTAAATCCTTTAAGACCTGAAGTAACTGCTCATCTTTCACAATTGCTAGATGTTTCTCGCATTCATAGATCTACTTTAGGAGTTATTTTTCACCCAGAAGATTTTGTTGATGCTAACCAATTAAGGGATATATATGAAAATTTTTTAAACGATGTTTGTAAGGATGACATTTGGATAACAACAAGCCATAATTTATGTGATTGGTGGAAAAGAAGAGAAAATACAAAATTTGATTATCAATTCAAAAAAGGAACTCTTTACATACGGACCTCTCCCCTAGATGAAGGGTATTTCTCGGTATTAAATAAAGAAAAAATTTCTAAAATAGTCATAAATGGAAAAACTTATGATTGCAAGGACGCTTTACCTTGTAAATAACATGGCAAATACATTTTTAGTTGATAATTGCACATTTAATGGATGTAATAAGAGCTGCAGATATTGCAGAGCGCACAAAAAAACAAAAGGCAGCGAGGAGGCTGTTGAAAAAAGTCTTTCTTTGCTAGAAACTTATGTAAATGCAACAATACTCAAGATATCTGGCTATGGCGAGATAACCCTGGCCAGAAATTGGAAGCAGCTAGTTGGAAGGCATGATTGGCCTTATGAAAAAGTACAAGTAATTACCAATGCTACTTTGCTTAGTGAAGGAGATATTGACTGGCTTGCTTCAAGAGGCTATAGCTTATGTGTGTCTCTTGATGGTAATACCTCTTCTTCTAATGCTGCTAGAAGCAGTTCGAGCGCTGAAGTTACCAGAATAATAAAAAACCTGACTTATGCCTCTTCTTTAGGAATTCCTATCGAGATTAACACTGTATTAACTCAATTCAACATAAACCAATTAGAACCCTTTTTAGATTTTGTTGAGAGCTTAAACTGCGTTTGTTACCCATTTCCTGTAAGAGAAAATAGATTATACGGGAGAGGTAAATCTCTTAAGCCATCCAAAAAAGATGCAGAAAAAAGTATTGGTAGATTAATTGATGGTTTTAGCTCTTTTTGTAGATCATTGCCCCCAAAAGTTTATCTTGAAAGCCTTATGCAATTCATGCTTGAAGGAGAGCGAGGCATATGCCATGTACCTGAGACTATAATGGGCATTTCTCCTGAAAGCGACTTATTAAAATGTCCTTGCAGTGGAACTCAAAAGATAGCAAATATTCTTTCAGGAGGAAAAGAAGCTTTTGATAGATATTTTGCGCAAAGATCTTCTGGAGGTTATGATAAAGAGTGCAAAGATTGCTTTACACATTATGAAGTTATGAATCTGTTTTTAGAAAATAAAATAACTGAAATCGAAATGAATCAATTACCATTATTCAGAAATTTAAATCTAGTAGCGATGAAATCTGCTTAAAATGAAAATCTGTCATACTTTTTATGAAAAGAAAAAATTTGGAGGAAGTGAAACCTACTTCAGGATTTTAAGAAAACAATCTGCTCATAAGCATCATATTGCGTATGTAGACAAAAGCTTTCAGTATAAGGAAAGTTTCGAAAATTTTTATGAAGGTTTCTCAAGGCTTGTAGATAGTTTAAGGCAAAAAGGTTTTGATGTTATACATAACCATTTTTTCATCCCTGCTTTTTTCAGCGAAGAAAGAGGATTGCCAAATATGCTAACTTCACATTGCATGCTGTCAGAAGAATTTTTATGGAGCGTAAATGATGCAGCAAATCCTGCTGAAGCTAGAGCTATGAAATTATCTTCTCGGTTATTTGGCCAAGCAGAAACAAATATGTATCCACGAATAAGAAATATCCAGGTCTTTAGTGATTTTCATAGAAGAGAGATAGAGGCAATTGGCGGAAAAGCCACAAAAGTTCCGATAATTCTTGATGCTAGTTATTTTGGCAAGAAACCAAAAGAACAAGCTAGAGCTTCAGCAAGCATTCCTAATAAATTCACAATATTATTCTCCGGGAGGCCTACATATTATAAGGGCTTGCATATTCTGCTTGAAGGTTTTGGGAGCATGAAAGGGGAAGATATCCAACTTGTGATATTAAGCGAGGACATATCTGTAGATGATGGAATGATTGTTCATAAACCTTGTATAAGCACAGAACGCAATCCAAAGAAAATTTCGACACAGAGATTTGATAATAGCCGAGTAATAATAAGAAGGACTGGCTCCAGAGAAAGGCTAGCAGATTATTATTCTTCAGCAGATGTATTTATCTGCCCATCCCTTTACGAGTCTGTAGGATATGTAAATCTCGAGGCAATGGCAAGTAGAGTTCCGATTGTAGCTTCTGACACCTGTGGAATACCTGAATTTGTAATTAATGGAAAGACCGGATTATTATTCGAGCCAGGTAACCCACAAGATCTGATAGAAAAAGTTTTAAAATTAAGAGAAAACAAACCTTTAGCGGATAAAATAAGAGAGAACCAAAGACAATTTGTATCACAATTTGACGTAAGGAAAAATATAAAAACCATCGATAGGACTTATGAAGAGATAAAATGAAAATATTTTTAGCAGCACCATTTAAGAATAAAATCAAAAATGGCGAACTTGAAAAAGAATATATAGAATTATTGCTCTTGATAAAGAGAACTCTCGAAAGTTTTGATTCTTCAGTCCATCTCGCAATTGAAAGAGAAAAATGGGGCAAGGAATTTTGGAGTGATGAAGCTTGTACAAACAAAGACTATGAGGAAATTAAGAGTTCAGATATAGTCGTTGCATTATTCGACGAAACTTTCTCGGGGGGGATACATATAGAACTTGGCTGGGCTTCTTCTATGGGCAAGAAAATTTGTGTTTTAAAGAAAAAAGAAGAAATTCTTTGCTCTTTAATAAAAGGTTTAAACAGTGTAACCCCCTGTTCAATCCTAGAATTTAAAGATCATAATGAGATGATAAATAAATTAAAAGATCAGATTACAAAATGGAAAGATTAGCAATTGATGGGGGAAGACCTGTAAGAGATGGGCCCTGGAAAGTTGGATTTCCAATAGGCCAGGAGGAGAAAGATGAAGTAATTAAGGTCCTGGATGATGGTTGGATCTCAAGATTTCGCGGAGGCGAAAGAGTAAGGCAATTTGAAAGAAATTTTGCAGATTATTGTGGTGTAAGTTATGGGATTGCTACAACATCAGGAACAACTGCCTTGCATACTGCGATTTCAGCATTAGGCATAGGTCCTGGAGAGGAAGTTATTGTACCTGCACTTACATTTGTATCAACTGCATCTATTGTTTTGCAACAAAATGCTGTACCTATATTTGCAGATATAAAGAGGGAGACATTTTGTATGTCTCCTGAAGATTTAGAAAGAAAAATTACAGAAAGAACAAAGGCTGTAATCCCTGTTCATTTATTTGGACATCCTGCGGATATGGGAAAGATATTGGAGATTGCTAAGAGAAATAATCTTTATGTTATAGAGGATGCTGCACAAGCACATGGAGCCTCTATAAATGGTAAAAAGGTTGGTTCTTTTGGGAATTTTGGATGTTTTAGTTTTTTTCAGACTAAAAATATGACCTGTGGTGAAGGGGGGATGGTTCTCACAGATGATAATAAGTTATATAGAGAAGCTAGGTTATCAAGAGAACACGGTTCTCCTGAAAGTGATAAAGGATGGTATTTTTATGACAGATTAGGATTTAATTATAATATGACTGAAATTCAGGCGGCAATAGGACTCGTTCAACTTAAAAAATTAGATCGCATGAATGAAAAAAGAAAAGAAAATGCTCAGGTCTATACGGAAAGATTAAGAGACTTAGGCCTTGAATTTATGGTCAATCAACTGGGTTATCACAATGTTTGGCATAATTTTCCTATAATACTTCCAGAAAGGCTTAAAGGGAAAAGAGACAGATTTGTTCAAGCAGTTTCAGCAGAAGGTGTTCCCATAGATGTATGTTACCCAGTTCCTGTATACAAAACAAAGATGTTTTTGGATAAGGGGGTTCTTAGAAGATTTTGCCCTGGTTTATATTCAATCTATGGTGAAACTTTTTCTTATAAAAATTCTGATTGTCCTGTTGCAGAAGAAGTTTCAGAGAGAATAGTAAATCTTTTTACAGATTCTGAACTTAGCCAAGAGCTTAGAGACCAGATTTGTGCTTCAATTAAAAAAGTAGCCAGCCATTGTTAAAGATGAATGAAATAATAATACCCGGACGTGAAGATTTTTTGAGTTTGCTTAATGGAGCAAGAATGATACCATTTTCTCCAAATTTTATTTCAGTTGATAATTCTGGGCTTGAACAACTGATCGATATGGATGAATTTGACCCAACATCAAGATATGTAATTTCGCCAGAAGTTAGAACATTTGCAAGTGGTAATTGGCAAGTGTTATTCCAAAGAATTCCACCAACATTGGCCTTTGTAAGAAATGAAACTTATAGAAAAATAGATACAAATGGGGTAGTTTTATTAGACTTAGATCAGACTAAAATATTATATGATACAGGATTCTTGGATAAACAAGGTCATCAGATTGATAGAACAAGAATTATGAAGGAGAGATTCAAAGAAAGTAAACCTTTTTTTAAAGCAACCTATTTATTTCCTACAGATTTTTGCAATCTTAATTGTCATTATTGTAACGTTGAACATAATATGCCTAAAGATTATGTACATGGGCATATGAGTATTCCAACAGCTAAAAAATCTATAGACCTTTTTATCGAAAACTTACAGGCCGTTGATTCTAAAGACCAATGTAGAAATATATATATTTCATTTTATGGGGGCGAACCTCTAATGAATAGACACACTTTAACTTTTGCAATCCAATACAGTAAAAGGAGATTGGAAGAGATAGGACTTGCAGATAGATCGACTGTGTGCCTTATGACTAATGGAACATTAATAAACGAGGATACAGCAAAACTTCTAGAAGAACATAAAATGAATATAACTCTTTCTATAGATGGGTTGAAAAAAAATCATGATGCCATGAGAGTATTAAACCGTAAAGATAATAAAGGAAGTTTTGAAAGTGCATTAAGAGGTTATGAATTAATCAGAAACAGATGTAATGTTACTATTTTATGCACGGTTGGGAATCATAACATAGAGGATTTAGAAACAATTGCAGACTATTTTTCTAGAGAACTGTATCCAACTGCAGTAGAATTTTCGCTAGTTAGAAGTCTTAAATTTGGTACGAATCCTGCTGGAATAAAATCTTTAGATGAAGCTTATGAGAAACTTTACAATGCACACAAGATATTAATAAATCAAGGAATTCCGGATAATAATTTTTCTAGAAGAATATTGACCTTTGCAAATAAACTTGTTTATTCATATAATTTTTCTAGATGTGGAGATACTCTTTATGTGGCTCCAAAGGGGAGGATATATCCCTGTGATAGTTATCTTGGCATGAAAAAAAAGACAGAAATATCTGTAGATTCATCACTCAGAGAAATAAAAAGTAATGAAACAATTCAAGCATGGTTCAATAGACATCCTTTTAGCATAGAAGAATGTCTGCAATGCTCTTCTCTTTCAATCTGTGGAGGGGGTTGTCCTTATAATGCAGAGGTTACTAAAGGCTCGATTCATGATACAGATGATCAATTATGCAGATTAAATCATTTTGTTTTAGATAGAATAATTGATGAAGTTCAAGGGGCAGTTATAAAATGATAACAGATAGAAGCATTATAATATCTCCGCATTCCGATGATGCTATCCTTAGTGTAGGAGGAAGAATATTGGTAAATCCAGAACAAGAACAATTTAGTGTCCTTAATAGTTTTAGCACATGCGCATTTACAATAATTCCTGGTTTAACTGATGTAGAAAAGATAACCCAAATGAATAATGCTGAAGAGCTAAACGCATTAGGAAGTATTGGAGTAAGTGTCGAATTTATGCATCTCCCAGAAGTTTTATTAAGGGGGTATAAAAGATGGGATATGCCTCCAGAATATCCCAAAGATGATAAAGTAAGAAAAACGATAAGATTAAGAATTATGTCTCTAGCTAAAGATACAAACAGATTTTATTTTCCCTTAGGAATAGGTAATCACACAGATCACTTATTGGTCACAGATACAGCCATAGATTTATTTCAAAGAAAAATTCTTGTTGGAAAGGAATTATTCTTTTATGAAGACCTTCCTTATTCTTTTGAAAAAGGTGGGGCAGATAAAAGGGCATTGAAAGTAGAAAAAGCCTTGGGAAAAAAGCTTGAAGAAAAAAGCTTGGATATTTCTTCTCAAATAAACAAAAAATTAGAATTAATAATGATGTATAAAAGTCAATATGACAAAGAGTATGTTCAAAAAGTAAAAGATTATTCTGAAAGATTATCTGAAAAAAAAGGAAAATTTGTTGAAAGACTATGGGGCTTGAGTTGAAGATTCAAAATGAAGTTAATTGTTTCTGTAGGATATAGATGAATGAGAAAGATTTATGCAGAAATTTTTGCAAATAATAAAAAGGTTAAAAAGAATCAAAGACTATTCCACATTAAGAACAAAAATTTCTCTCCCTACAATCTGCCCCTCTCTAAACTCTCTTATAGGAAATCTTATATTTTCTAAATTATAAATTTTTAAATTAGTGTCAGTGCTTATCCTTTGGATACTAATCCCCTGTCTACCATCTTGGAATTTTATAAGCGGGGATGTGAATACAATCTTTCCTTGTTTTTTAATATACCTTTTAAGATTATTGAGTACTAAGATCATTAAATTCTCAAAATCTCTAATCATCTTTTGAACTTCTTTTTTATTAGGGACTTTTTTTAATAATTTACCTAAAGAAGGCTCTGTTGCGATTCCATCTATTTTATCTATTTTTAATTTGGCAGAATTTGTATTTATTAAAATATATCTTGAAATTAGATTATATTTTTTTTCTAGCCAAGAAATATTTAATTTACAACTTTTTATTGCAATTGGATCTATATCTACTCCAGATACATTAATATTTTGAAGAAGAGCTTCTTGTAAGATCACTCCTATTCCACAAAAAGGGTCTAATAACATTTCTCCTTCTTTTACTTGAGAAAGATTTATAAGTATCTTTGCAAGTCTCGGGGAGATAGATAAACTTTCTCTTCTAAATGGTTTTTTCATATCTTTTTCTTCACTCTCCTTTGTATTATAAATCCATTTTAGGATCCCAAAAAAATAATTATTTTGATCTTTAAATACAAAATATTTTTCATCCAGTCTATACATTTCAGAAGGACTTCCTAAAATAACGCTTCCATTTTGAGTTCTTATAAATCCCTTAATAGGCCGATATCTGGCCTTTAATTTTTCATTTTTAAATCTTTTCTTTACTTGATCATATATTTGATCAAAAGAGAAATCCTCAATAAGATTAACTATAGAATAAGTAAACTTACTTGGCGTTCCAAAATAGATACCCCTTTTTTGTATCTCTTTCAAAATATCCCCCAACTCTCCTTGAAACAATACCTCTCCAACAGCTATTGTCCCCCCGAGTTTATTAATCAAATTTTTCACATCTATCTCTTTATCAGTATCTATTAATAATCCATTAAATCTCAAACTTGATCTATTAATTCTAATTCCTTCTTTTTTAAGAAATGAATATATTTCTGCTTTAGACAATTCAATATTTCTTCCTAATAAAAATATATATATCATTAAAAGACAAGCCTTTCTTATTTAGCTACAAAAACTTCCTCGCCATTGCTTAATTTTCCCTTGTTTATATTTAAATATCCTTTTTCCATATTTATTCAGATAGAAATTAGTTTATATGTTTTGTGGTAGTTTGATTTTTAACCTTAACTCCGCGGTTTTTTAGGACGAGCCTTTGAAAGAAACCTTTGTGAATTTTAATCCGCAGAATGAATTTCAATTGTCAAAAGGAAAATCAGTTTTTTCTATAAAAAAATATTTAACTCTCTTCTCTAAGAGCTTTCCTCTTCCGCCCCCCAAATCCACCCCCTTCAGCATCTCCCATCCACGGATAATAATTGTGCACTTTTATAGCCTAAAGCAGACTACCATAATTTTTATATATCTCCTCTGCCCATATTATATTATGGCAGAAATATTAAATCTTCCCTCTGGATATAGAAATAAAACTGAAAAATCTTTATCTGAAAAAGTTGCTTCTGATCCTGGTTTAACTAGCCCAAGATTAAGGAGCAGGCTAAAAAATTATCTTAATGGGCATTATGCCCTTGCAGCATGGATTCATCCTTCAGCTTCAATGATTAGATACTCTTTTGAAGACTTAGAATTAGCAAAAAAAACTAGAGATTCTTATGCTGGCAAAAATTCTGCTCCGCGAATTATAGGAATTTTAACCTCCTCAGATATAAAAGATAATATCTAGCTCCCCCCCTAATAATCAAGAGCCCCCATTAAGCCTCTTTCTCAATCCCTCAAAATAAGAGCGGGGCCAGAATCTGCAATAAAACTCATGTGGGGAGCGAACTGAATTTTTATATAAGAATTTTTTTCTTGAGATTATTCTATAACATCCGCCTAGCTGCATATTTTGAAGTAGACCTACTCCTATATCAGTTTCTTGATGGTTTTTTTCATATTTATTTATTAAATCTAAAACATCATCTACTTCTTCAAGAGTTTTTAGTGCGCGGGGGTTTAAAACAAAAATTTTTGTTGCCATAATATTATTAGGCATTGAATTTATATAAATCTTTCTTTATCTAGGTAATTGAGCACAAATGGCTTATTTGCTAAACAAGTTTCTTCAATAAAACCGCTTTCTAAAAGGGTTTTATAATGCAATAAGGATTTTAATTTACCTAATTGTCTGTGAATCACAAAGCTTATTTCATTTTTCCCTTTTTTCAAAGACATTTTCGTAGCTGAAATAAATCCAGGAATTTCTAACGAGTATCTTAAAGCTTCTATCCCTATTATTAAAATAGGTATATCATATGCAGCTGGCCATGGTTTTCTTAATTCCCTTTACTTCATAATCAGCTCTTTCATTTAAGCTTAGAGGATAGCTAAATTTAAGTATAGCTTTATAGCTTGTTTTAACTTCAGGACTTGGTGATGGAGTTGGCGAGGGTGAAGGTGTTGGACTAGCAGAAGGAGATGGAGAAGGTGTTGGCGAACTTGCCCCATAAACAGCATTTGCTCCAATAAAAAGCAAAACAAATATTGCAAGGCTTAAGCTGAAGAAAACTAATCTTTTATCCATGTTTTTATCAGATAAAACATGTTTTTAAGATTTGCTGTGATTTAGTGCAATTGTTTTATATGGAAATTAGTCCAGTGGAAAGATAATTATCCTAATTCTCGCATTAATTCTGTTGTATTGATTATTTTTACCAAAGTCTGCTTTCTAAGTCTTTTAATTTCAGATTTATGCTCTTTAAATTCTTCCAAGATAAATTCTGGAGAAACTAATGTCAATTTTCCATCAAAGAACAGATTAAGTGTTTCGCTTTACCATTTTATCGTTTTTTAAGGTAGATTATTTCTACCATTGTTGAAAACACCAAGGCAGCTAACGATAGATTGACATCAGATGTATTGAAGCATTTTGTTCCAAGGGTTTTTAGTCCTATTAAGAGTATCACAGAAAAGTTTGATATTGGAGCTAATATCTTTAGCACTACCATTTCAAACCACCCCAAACGCTCTTAACAATAGGAGTATGATAATTCCGATTCCAATCCACTTTAATATTTCTTCTGTATCTATCTTTTTCCTCATTTTAACATTTATAACCTTCCTTTTTTAATTTCTCACTTCTACTTTTTTCTAAATGTCTTCCAAGCTCTGTTGCACCTTCTTCATCTAGCTTAGTATTTTCCAATCCAATCTTCAATTCATCAGGTATCTTTATGCATATTTCTTCCATATTATATCTAAGAAATCAAGGTTATTAAGTTTTTCGTTTGAAAGAGAATAGGACATTTCTGTCCCATTCTTAGTTCTATTTTAAAATCCTACCTCATTCCAATTATCTTTTTTATATATTCAAACTGGTCCTCAAAAATATGCGCAGATATTGATATAGTTGTTATTGTCCCAATAGGGCAGTTTAGTTCTTTTCCAATATATTCAGCAAGAAAATAAGTATGGATTATATTTGCTGGCCATCCATAAAACAAGTCATTGCTTCTTATAACTGCTGTTGCATGAAGCTTTTTATTTCTTATATTAAAGTTCATCATTACCATTCCAGGAGTTTCCTTTTTCAATGGCAAGGTGTCTTTTTCAGGTCCATAAAATACAACAATACCTCTCTTATTAGTAGAATCTTTTTTTAATAAAGGAATTACATAATCATTAATTTGGTTTATTCCATTGTAATTAAAAGCTCTTGAGCCATAATGGTAATAATACCCTGCTGTATCTTTTTTTCCAAGAATAGAATTTTTTATCTCTTCAAGAGGGGGATAAACCCACTTTTGAAAACTGCTCAAGATTTCAAGGGGTTTTGTTATTTCATCAGAATTTTCTATAACAGTTATTATGTTAAGTGTTTCTTTGCATAATCTGTTTTTCCTGTCTATGAACTCTACCCCATTTTCCAATACATATTTTAATAGTTTTTTCCATGCTTTTTCAGCGGTTTTTTCTCTTATTTCCATTTTGAATTCATGAAAAATGGAAAAACTGAAATTTGTAGAATTTTTTTATTTCCATTTTATTTTAAAAATGAAGTTATTTTCATGTCTCCTTTCAAGCTCCCAAAGCTGTATGAAAAAAAAGGCAGCTTATAATTTCCCATTATAATTGAAATTTCTCTTACAATGTCATCGCAATTAAAATTTCCAGTTCTATGGAAAGTAATATCATTTCCTCCATCAAACATAGAGCTTATGCTCTCTCTTGCAAGTATTTCTTTTTTTATTTTCTTGTCATAAAAATCCTCTAGATTTTTTATTTCTAAATGCTTGTATTTTGCAAAGCTTAATTTATCACTTGCTTCCTTAAAAGAGCAAGAGAAAGAAATCTTGAATCTAGTTGGCATTCCACAGCTTTTGTATATAGTTTCCTCAGCCAAGGAAAACTCATTTATTTTTTTCTTTGCTTCGCTTATCATATTCAAGACAATTTCAGGATTTGTATCAGGCTGTGAAAGCCCAAAATTCCAGAATCTTATATAATTTCTTGAAAGCTCTAAAAACTCTTTTTCATTTGGATGATTAAGGCTTAAAATCTCCCTGAAATAATCTTCGGATTTTCTTCTTTGAAGAGAATTTGCAGATAAAAATGCCTTGGATATATTTAGCATTAACTGCGAGAATTTTTCAGAATCCAGTTCATATAAGGAATAGAATTTTTCTGTATCAACAATCAAAGAAGATTGGGAGCATGCAATTGCAAGTATTTCTTTTTTTTCCAGCCACTCTTTATCAGAAAAAGAATAAGGCCCTGCCTTGCCTATAAAACAAGGAGCTTTTTGTATTTTTTTGTTTTTTATGTAAATTATTTTATTGTATTTTAAGTAAATAAAAATTATTCTGCTTATCAATCCAAAATTTTCCTGAAGCTCCTCACTGTCTAAATCATAGATAAAAATTATATTTTTAAGGTTACTCTCAATAATTTTTCCAAGGACCTTGTCAAAATCTTTTAGCTTATAAAAAGATATAATAAAGCTTGCTTTTTTTCCAAAATTCTCGCATTCTGAATCTATTTTTTTAAAAAATTCAAAAATTTCATCTTCCTTAGCTTTTCCAATTATTTCATTAAAATTATCAATGCAAAAACAATCATTTATTAAAGGGAATATTTTGTCAATTATAGAATCAAGCTCTTTAATGTTTTCTATTTTTTCTCCTAATAAGACAATTGAATTTAGCCTGTCTATCCATGTTGGAAACTCATATTTCATTACTATTCCTTGTTGTTCATAGCCTTCAATTGGCATAATTGGGAGTGCAGGTTTTGAAATAATAGTCCTTTTCTTAAATTTTAGAGAGATTTCACTTATTTCTTCTCCATCACTTAAATTTAAGCTGAAAAACTTATGGCCTTTTTCACCATGTTTTGAAGTAATTAATAGCTCATAATCAATTAACTTATTTATATGATGGAGTAATTTCCTATGTAACCTTGCTATCTCTCTTTTAGTTTTTATATCTTTTTTATTTTTTTCTAATTTTTCTTTTAAAACAATATATTCTTCATAAATTCTTTCAGCTATCTCACTTGTTGAAAGTTCTGATTTTTCCTTAAATAATGAAAGAATCTTTTGTTTGGTCTTATCCATTAATTTAATTAGTATTTGCTAGTATAAATATTTTTCTGTTTCAGCATTTTAATGTCTGTTTCAGTTTGTTTCAGTATAAAAAAAATAAACTTCCATAAGAAGAAATGGGGTAGTTTCAGCATTTTACTGAAACATTCAGCAAATTTTCCAAAACATAATATAAATAATTGGCTTGCTTTAATACATTAAGATGTATTGCAGAAATTGTCTGAAAAAATCAGGAAAAAAGGTGAACATGGATGTTGATATTGATAAACAGCAATATCACTGTCCTAAATGTAGGATAATAATCCAGTGGAGCAAAGGAGGAGATAGCTATATCCTATAAAAAATGGAAGAGCCGCTTTCACTTTCATATAGTCATTCAACAGAACTGCAACTTTTTATGCAATTAAAGAGTTGGATTGCAATAAATCCAAGTTTTGGGTGCATTTGGGATTGCGCATACTGCATTCAGCATAAAGATAAGTTTTTTAATCAAACAAACCACAGAGAAGTAAAAAAATTATTAATAAACAACTCTCCTTATACTCCAGAAGATATCTTTAATGAAATTTTAGCCAATCCAAGGATTACTCCCCTAACTCCGTTGACTTTTTATAATTTTTCTGATCCTTTCTTGCCTCAAAATTCCCCTGATTTAATAGAGATTTTAAAAAGGCTTGATGAAAGAGAAGCCTCTAATATAGTCGGTCTTATAAGCAAGACTTTGCCAGAAGAAAGCGTACTAGACGAAATTGCAGACTTGGAAAATCTAAGTGTGATTCTTTTAGTTTCTTATGCAGGTTATGAAGACAAAAGAATAGAGACTGTCCCTAAAGAAGGCAGGATAGAACTGGCAAAAAAAGCAAAATCAAGAAAAATTCCTGTGCTTCATTATTTTAGGCCTATAGTAAAAGAATGGATAAAAAAAGGGCAGCTTGAAAAAGCTAGAGATGACCTTGGAGGATTTGTTGATGGCGTGGTAATGAGCGGAATTAGATTAACCCCTGAAATAATCCAAGTAATAAGAGAAAGAAACTTACCTATACCACAAGTTAAAAACTATACAAATAAATTTTTTCCAAGGGAAATACAAGAGGAAATTTTACATTTGTATAAAGGTGTTGCTCCCGTATATAGATATACAAGTTGTGGAGTTTCTTCAATTTTCAAAATACCTGACTATAACGCACATTTGAATTTTCTTAGGCATACCCAAAGAGATATGTTTCTTGAGTGCCCTCTGCCTGCAGAGATGAACAAAAAAAGAGTATGTGAAGGTTTTATTAAAATTGAGCCAATAAAAATAAGATCTTTGCTTGAGAGAATCAATCAAGAAGCGGCTGATTTTAGGGAGATTAGGGCAGGAATGATAATCTTGAACAGAGAATTGCCTAAAGAAGATTTGACCTATCTAAGGCACAATACCTCCCTGCACATAGATTATGAAGAAAATAAGCATCATATAGATCAAATCGCAAATTTAGAGGTAAAATCTCAGAAATAAAATGATATATGCAAGTCTTGATTTAAATTTTGAAGTCCTAAGGGATTTTTTGCATTCTTTAAGAGAAATAAAAGATTCAAAATTCGATGGATTAGAAATTTGTTTATGGGAGGATATGAATTCCTGCTCTGGAGAGATAAAGGAAGCTCTGGATTCTATAGGCTTAAAATCAAATGTACATGGAGACCTGATGGGGAAAGAGGATGATATTTCCATGTGCGCGCTTAAATTTGCTTATGGAATTGAGTTTAAGAAAAGAATAGGAGCCCTCCATTTTATCTCCCACCCAATAAAACCATATCTTCAAAGATTGGCAGAATCCAGAAAAATATTTGGAGAATCTAAAGATAGATTCTTGATAGAATCTGTTAGAGGGATTTCTTATGAAGACTTAATGTCTTTTGGTCGCCCTATTGTTTTGGATATTGGGAATGTTATAAAAAACAGGGATTATAAAAGAATAAGCCAATATCAGAATGTCGAATGGCTGCATGTTCATGACTACAAAGATGGTGAGGATCATCTGCCTTTAGGAGAGGGAGAGGTAGATTTAAAGAACTTGATTAAACTTTTTCCAGAAAGAGGATTTACAATAGAATTAGGGAAAAAATTCAGAAGATGGCAAGATTTAAAAGAATCCTATCAGCAGTCTATAGACTTATTAAATAACTTATTGATTTCCAACAAAAGTTTCGGAAAAAATGTTAGGTTGAAACATTTGAAAAGGCTTATTGGGCAAAGAAAGTTTTTTAAAACAATAGAATTGGGCTGCAAGGAAGGTTACTTATTGCATAACTTAGAAGCAGAAAAAAAAATCGGCATTGACATCTGCCCAGAACGTGTTTTTAATGACATACAATATATAACCGGGGATCTTGCAGATATTTCTGAAGGAGAAGCAGATTTAGTTGTATGCAGCGAGGTTATAGAGCACTTTATTGAAGATAATAAGGCTATAGAAAGAATAGCTGCAATGTTGAGAGAAAATGGGCTGGTTTTTTTATCAACTTTAAATAAAAATACCTCTGCAGATAAATCTTCTTTGGATAGGGCTAGAGGGCACTTAAGAAGATATGATACTGGCTTGGAACAAATGATAAGAGACCAGGGTTTTGTAACTCTTGCTTTTTACCCTTTTAGAAGCAGCCATTATTATCAGCAAAAAGGAAATTTTGATTCTTACAATCCTGAAATAGATATAAGGCTGGGAAATCAGGAAGCTTCTGGATGGATATATTTTGGGTTTAAAAAATAATTAAAATGAAAGATTTAATATTTATTGGAGGAGCAAAAGGAGTAGGGAAAAGCACTCTAGTTGAGAAACTAAGAACTTATTTCAGCATTAATGTTATAAATACTGGAGAATTTTTTATTCAGGCTAGAGAAAATGGATTAAATTATGATCAAGAGATATCAGAATATCTCAAGAATAAGCATCGCGGATTAGTAGATACTCATTATGCTGGATATCAAGGCAATGGATTTGTTAGAGGCATATCCAGAGAAGGTCTTTTAGCTATAAAGAGTTTAAAGACCATAGAATTAGTATTGATTGATTTAGACTTGCAGACTCTTTTAAAAAGAAGAGAGAAAGATAAAAGGATAGGCAGAGAATTGGATGCTGTGCATGCGCAAATTGAGCTTGGAATGAATCGCCTTTATTTTGATGAGTATTCAAAGGATTTATTAACACCAGGAGTTATAATAAAAAATATAAATCTTGATGAAGCTTTTTCATCTCTTTTAAAAGCCCTAAAATGAACGAAGAATTAAAAAAACAATTTATTATTGTAAAAAGCCTTGTTCTTAATAAAAAAGGAGAAATTTTATTAGTAAAAAGAAAAAAAGAAGAACTTAAAGAGGCCCATAATAAATGGGAATTTCCTGGGGGAAAAGTAGAATTCGGAGAAAATCCTGAAGAAACCGCTAAAAGAGAAGCTAAGGAAGAATCTGGATATCAAATAGAAGTAGATTATCTTCTGCCAAAAATACTTTCTTTCAAATGGATTCTCCCAGAGAGAGAATCCCAACAGATTTTAATATGTTATGTATGTAATCTTGTTGGTGGGGATTCTCTATTAAGCGATCACGGAGTAAGTGAAATAAAATGGTTCAATAAAAACGAGATGCCTAAAAAAGAAGAATGTCTTCCAGGAACCATTGAATTTTTAGAAATTTATTTTAAGAATAGGGAAAAATGCTATTGAGTCCAAGGTTAGATACTTTAGAAGAAATATTTATATATTTAGAACGAAGAGTGAATGAAAGTTTTTCTTCAGAGATAAGTGAACAATACAAGCCTTCAAGTAATTTAGATAGTTTTTCTTTGCCCTTTATCTCTTGCGATTCTTCACTTTTAGAATCTTTTGAAGTAAATCCAGATCCAAAGATTAGAGACCAAATTTTTTTATCTGGGGGCAAATTGAGATTTTTTTTCCATCCAGAGATAGAAGAATTTTATGCACAAAGTGGATTTTTAGGAATAGGAAATGGAAGAGGGCAAGTTAATGTTTCTCCAACTTCTTCCTCTAGAACTGTTCTAACAAGAGATTTAATGCCTAATTTTATGATAAAAACCGATATTAGAAAGAAAATTGGAGATAATATAAGAAAAATAAAAAAAGAACATGTAGATCATAGCCTAAAAATATCCCGGGAATTAGGCGATATTTCACTGCCAGAATACATGGGGTATCTTCCAGAATCTATAGGGGTGGTTTATTATCGAGAATCTCTTGAAACAGGTTTTATTATAAGAGAAATTATTCCAAGGCCTCTATCTTATAGAACAAGGGGGATTATACCTTTTTTCTCTCTCTTTTCTAGAGATGCCTTTCATCCAGAAGACCCTTTGTTGCTAGATCAATTAATAGAAAGAATGTGCAAAAAAAAAGGCAGAGAATTTGATGTTTTCTTAGATAAGATTCTTGCTCCATATTTAAATACCTGGGCTTATCTGGTTTTAGAAAGAGGTTTAATCCCTGAAATTCACGCGCAAAATGCTCTTTTAGAATTAGATGAAGAAGGGGAAGCTACAAGAATAATTTGCAGAGATTTACAAGATTTTTTTGTAGATTTGGAAAGAAGGCAAAAAAAAGGATTAAATACTGATTTTCAAAAGAATATTGCCGGGAGAACTAATAAAGCTTATTTAGTTGAAGGCAAGCCTATAAAAGACGAGGAGTCTCGCAAGCAAATCTCCCTAAGTTTTACTTATGACTACAGGATAGGGAGAGCTTTAGATTTATTCTATTTAGCTATGAGCAGATATCCTTCATGCACTAAAGAAAAATTTACTGGGGCTGCAAAGGAAATCTGGAGAACTAATTTCAACGGAACAGATATTTTTCCAAAAAGAGCTTATTTTCCTTCAAAAGATCATCCTAATTTAGAAGAGGAGCTTTATTTTACTGAAAAACTTCCAGAATATAGATAAATAGTTTTATTAAAATCTTTTTATTCATGCCTCTTCTGCACCCCCAAATCCGCCCCCTTCAGCATCTCCCATCCGCGAATAACAATCGTGCATTGCGCAAGGTTTGGCTCAAATCTTATTTTTAACTTTGCCTTATTAATTCATCGCTCCTTTCAATGAAAATTATGTTTCTCGAGCATGTTGTAATAATATGTTTATTAGTATTTGTTTAGC